>OFMT01000140.1_pt1 | contig 69893 bp, 44 predicted proteins | sample 1541891 | NCBI WGS metagenome assembly OFMT01 (sample SAMN04209230, study PRJEB22552) | human gut metagenome | biome: gut; material: feces | host: Homo sapiens | place: USA: Oklahoma | reverse complement strand
CCGTGTCCTAACTACTTATTGTTCAATATCGGTAAACTTTTTTCAGGACTAGACATTTAAACGCTACTTGCACACAGCGACACCTTCCAAGAACAAAAGCACGGAACTGCTTAACTTTTTTTTCCGGTGACGATCATGAAAGTGACGGCGATGAGGGTAATGATTACTCCTACTATGATATTGAGTGTCAGGGACTCACCGAAGAAAATGGTTCCTACGGCGATTGCGGTGACAGGTTCGAAGACTCCCAGGACGGACGTTCTGGTCGCGCCGATGATTCTGGTGGCCATGGCTAGGGTCAGGAGGGAGACCAATGTCGGGAATATGGCCAGACCTACGAGATTCATCCAGCAGAACCAGCCATGGACTCCGCCGAAAAATTCACCACCGGAAATAGCATTGTGGATAATGAAAAGGATCGAGCCGATTCCCAGGGCGTAGAATGTCAGGATGTGGCTGGAAACCGTGCGGAGACGGCGGCTGCGGTTCACGACCACGAGGTACATGGCGTATGCCAGAGCCGATCCGCCGGCAAGAAGCAAACCGCTGAGATTCAATGAGACATTGCCGGATGGCTTGCTGAGTATGACGACTCCGATGAACGTCATGAAAATCGACGCCCAGACCTGCCACGTCGGATAAACCTTCAGGAATACCATTATCAATGCCACCAATACAGGGTAAAGGAACACTATGGTGGTGGCCAGGCCTGCCGGTATATAATTATAGGACTGGAACAGGAGCATGCTGCTCAATGCGAACAGAATGCCGAGGACACAGAGCCTGAGGAACTGTGCCTTGTTCACCCGGAAAGTTTCATGGCGGAAAAGCAGCCACACGCCCAGAATAACGACGGCCAGCAGATATCGGATGGACAACATCGTATCCACCGAGACTCCCATTGAAAGGAGCGGCTTGGCGAAAAGCGGATTCAGACCATAGGTTACACCTGTAATGATTCCCGCGGCATATCCCCAGACGAGATTTTTATTTTCCATAATTACATTGACGACAATTGCCGCACCGAGGTATTCCTGGGAACGGCAATCATATAACTCGAGTTTCGCAAGTTATAAAACGTTAGCGCGATTGCGAGGGTCGTCACTCGTTCGAAGCCTATAAGCCCAACGCACTTTTCATATGCACGTTACCCTCACCCTAAGTCCCTCCCCTCGGGGAAGGGACTTACTGTCGCCCTTGCGGTCTTTAACAGCGGAGTTTCGCAAAACGAAACTTAAGTTATATAATTGATATCTACACTAATTACTTGCAAATGAACGCCACGAGCGCGTCAATGTCATCTTTCGCGAAAGACATCTGCTCGCCTGTCGAAAGATTCTTGACATTGATCTTGCCGGAAGCGGCCTCGTCACTGCCGTTGATCGACACGAAAGGAATCCCCTTCTTCTCGGCGTAATCGAACTGCTTCTTGAGTTTCGTCTGGTCAGGATAAATCTCGCATGACACTCCGGCCCCACGTAAAGTCCTGACTACAGGGACGATATATGGCAGGACGGAAGCATCCATATTGGCAAACAACACGGAAGCCGAGCCGGCCAGCCCCTTAGGGAATTTATCCAAGCCCTTCAGCACATCATAAATACGGTCAGCACCGAAAGAAATGCCGACACCGGACATTCCTGGCAGCCCGAAAATTCCGGTAAGATTGTCATAACGTCCTCCGCCGCAAATACTTCCGATCGCGTAGTCCAATGCCTTCACCTCGAAAATCGCACCTGTATAATAATTAAGTCCACGGGCAAGCGAAAGATCCATCTCGACCTTCTGGCTCACACCGGCATTGGCAATGAACCCGAACAACTCGGCAAGTTCGTCGAGGCCCTTGAGACCTTCCTCCGAAACAATGCCGGATGCTGATTTGCCTTCCATGAGACCACGCATTACAGCAATCTTCTCATCCGTGGTGCCTTCCAGTTTCAGAATAGGCTCGATTACTGCAACTGCCTTCTCATCTAGACCTTTCTCCATCATCTCCGCCTCCACAGCCTCCAGTCCGATCTTGTCCAGTTTGTCGATGGCCACGGTAATGTCCGTAACCTTGTCCGGATAGCCGCAGATTTCAGCCAATCCAGTGAGCACCTTACGGTTATTGATCTTTATGGCAACATTGATACCGAATTTCGTGAATACGGTGTCCACAATCTGCACGAGTTCAAGCTCGTTCAGCTGCGACTTGCTTCCGATAACGTCGGCATCACATTGATAAAACTCGCGATAGCGACCTTTCTGCGGACGGTCAGCGCGCCAGACCGGCTGGATCTGGAAACGCCTGAACGGGAACGCGATTTCGTTCTGATGCTGAACGACGTAGCGCGCGAAAGGAACCGTCAAATCATACCTCAAGCCCTTTTCGCACACTTCGGAGGTAATCTTGCCGCTGTTCAGCGTACCATCCTCACTCTTGTAATTTTCAATGTCAATGCGACCGAACGCATCACCGCTGTTAAGTATGCGGAAAAGCAATTTGTCGCCCTCGTCGCCATATTTTCCGAGAAGGGTGGAAAGGTTCTCCATAGCAGGAGTTTCGATCTGCACATATCCGTAAGTCCTGTAGACAGAACGGATTGTGTCGAATATGTAGTTTCTGGCGGCCATTTCCTCCTGGCCGAAGTCTCTTGTCCCCTTAGGTATAGACGGTTTCTGTGCCATATAAACAAATTTACGCCCAACTCCTCACACAAGGCAAGGCAAGGCCGGTTTCATATCCTGCAAAATTAATAATAAATAGTGACATTCGGCAATCATTGAAGTGACAATTCAAAACCAACTTGGAGAAACAAATAACTATTTGGCATGTAACCTCCTCATGGACAACTGGGACGAAACTCGAGTAATTGTAACAACATTTTTCACAAAAAAGTAACACTGTAAGGTATATTTTTCTATATTTGAAAGAGAAGATAAAACGACCAAATAACAAAATGAAAGCATTTTATATCCAAAAAGTTGTCATCAGACGTATAACCTCATGACATTCTTCACTAACGTAACAATAAAACCGTTTTCGGATTTCTTAATCTAAAAACAACTCGGTAATCTTTACTAGCTTATTTTTTAACGCTTACTCGCAATCAATAATCAATTAAAAAATATTACAATGAGAAAACTGCTTGCAATGCTAGCGCTTCCGCTATTGGCACTTTCAGCCTGCAGCGAGGAGACAAAGGAGGAAATCGCTGACGTCCTCATCATTTCTCAGGACAAAGTGGCATTTCCTAAAGAGGGAGGCGTCGCAACCATCTCGGTCGCATGCCCGTCAGAGTGGCACTCATCCGTATCCGATCAATCCTGGATCAAGACCACGGATGATGAAGACAAAGTCACCATCACTGTCTCCGCAAATGAAACAGGTGATTCCAGAAAGTCATCTGTAACACTGGAATCAGCAACGGAGAAAAAGGAAATCCTGATTTCGCAATCATGGTCAGGAGCCGTTCTATCCCTGAAAATCAATGGCCCGGAAAGCATTGAACTCGACTCCGAAGGAGACAGTTTCAAGTTTACAGTGGAGACAAATGCAGCATGGAAGGTCGAATCCAGCGCATCATGGCTGACCGCCAGCATGGACGGCTCTCTTGTCAGCGTTACGGCAACAGCCAATGGCGAGACGCACCGCGATGCCACCGTCACGGTCACCGCAACTGTAGGAGACAAGTCTGAAAGCAAAGAAATCAAAATCGCACAGATTTCCCGCGAGGAAAATCCTTATTTCCAGATGCTTGGCAATTATGGACTCTACGCCGAGCGCTGGTACTATGGCGGCAACGCAGTAAATGTTCCAGGTATAGGCTCATACTGTACAATCGAGCAGAAAGAGTACGGCAAGTCATTCACTATCAAAAACCTGTTCGTGGATGGCACCGAATATGAGGCGTCTTATGACAAGGACTCCAAGAAGATGGTGCTTACGCTAGGCTCGCTTTGCATGACAAGAACCATAGAGACATCAGGAGAGACTTACTACTATTATATGGTACAGCCGAACATCACCGAAAGAAAATTCGAAACAGGCATCATCTATGGTACTGTCGGGACCGCCACAGACGGAAAGGACGAGAATTGCCATGCGATTCTTCTGGATGGATTCGATGAAGCATACGGGTCTCTCGGGCTCATTGTCAGAATCGGCGCCAGCCAGAATATGGCCATGCTCAGCGATGTGTACTATGCCGATGGCAAGATGCACTTCGTGAAAGCCGAGAAACAAACACAGGGATAATCATTTCAAGACTATAGACAATGAAAAAGATAATATTCTCCACATTGTTGGCCATCTCATTCTGCGCTTGCACCAAGGAGACGATCAACTACCAGAATCCTGTTCCGGGAGAGAACGGGGCAGAAGCGAACACCGTGCTGTCCGTCGAATCGAGAAACACTCTTTTCACGGCCCAGGATGGAACAAACGCCGACATAGCGTTCAAGAGCCTGGGAGGAAAGGTTGTAGTCAATGTCAACACGAATGCAGACTGGACCTTCGAGGTTACAGGCGACACTTTCGTCAAAGGAGAGGCGGACGAGGAAACCAGTCAGCTGACACTTTCCTGTGCAGCCAACCAGCTTGACAAAAAGCTGTCAGCCACGGTGACCATCAAAGCCGGAAACAAGACCGCCACCATCGGGGCCACACAGAATGCATACGGGACCCCGGAAATCGTCGCATCAGAGAACAATTTCCATCTTGCGGCCAAAGGTGAACTTTCAGCATCATTCGATGTAACGTCGACAGACCCGGACTGGACATTCGAGACTTCCGGATGCGAATGGATGCTCGTCACCAGAGAAGGCAACACCGTCAAGATCAGCGCCTATCAGAACGAGGAATATACCGACAGGAATGTAAGTTTCACAATCAAGGCCGGATCAGGTGAAAAGCTTGTTTCCGAAACCATCGACGTACTCCAGGACAGGGCCGCGCACATCGAATCTTCCGTCCTCACAGTTCCTGTGACACCGTTCTCCGACGATGCCAGAGAAGTGGAGATCCAGGCGAATTTCGACTGGGAGTATTCGGTTTCCGGCAACGATGACGGATGGCTGAAGGTAGAAAAGACAGACAAAGGATTCAAATTCACCCCTACCGCCAACCCGAACGCCGAAACCAGAACAGCCAAAATCACAGTAAAGACCGGAGACGGCAAGGAGAACAACGATTCCGAGGTGATAACGATTTCTCAGCCGGGAATCGACAAAGAAGCATTCATACTCGGCCTTCATGTAACGAAAGCCAACAGCACGTCGATGCTTCCTGTCGAAGGCGTGACGGACATCACTGTAGACTGGGGAGACGGCTCGGACGCCGAGAAGTTCACTGCCGACAATCCGACCCACGAATATGCCGACACCGGCTATTTCGTCGTTTCCGTGAAAGGACAGACAAGCGCATTCAGCGTAAACTCACTGTCATACGACCAGAAATACCAGATCGAGCAGATCTACAACTGGGGAAAGTTTGAACTGACCTCTATGGAATCCGCATTCGATGGATGCAGCTATCTGACAAGCATCCCTGAAGACGACATGAAAGCCTTCTCGAAGGTCACGTCATTCGAGTCTGCTTTCAGCAACTGCAGCGTTCTGAAGGCCATCCCGGAAGGACTTCTTGCCAATGCCGCCGAAACTGAAAGCGTAAACAGCATGTTCTATTCGTGTGATTCCATCAAGGTCATTCCTGGCCAACTGTTCTTCAACTGTCCGAAACTTTCAGATGCAGGCTCCGCATTCAGTTTCTGCAAGGAAGTGGAAAGCATCGACAAGGACCTCTTTTCCAAGAATCCAGAGCTCACGGATTGCAGTTCAACATTCTCAGGCATGTCCAAACTTAAATCCGTAGATAAGGATTTGTTCGCCAACAACCCTAAGATCACCACGTTGAATGCAATATTCTCCTACGATGAAGCACTTGCGACAATTCCGGCAGGAATCTTCCGTAACCAGAAAGATTGCGAGACTTTCAGAATGGCGTTCTCCAACACAGGCCTGACCGAGATACCTGCCGGACTCTTCGCCAACAACTCAAAATGCGAGAACTTCCAGCAGACATTTTCGGGAACAAAAATCAAATCGATTCCGGCCGACGTATTCAAAGGATGCAGTTCTGTCGACACATTCATGTCATGTTTCAGCGGATGCAAGGAACTCCAAAGCATACCTGCCGACCTTTTCAAGAATTCAGGTTCACAAGGTGTAGTCTATGGAAGGAGAGGCAATGGAATGAGAATGGTCTTCAACGACTGCTCATCCCTGAAGGAAATCCCTGCCGGGCTTCTTGACGGCTTCACGGAAATCACGAACATAGAAAACATCTTCAATGGATGCTCCTCATTGGAAAGCATTCCTTCAGGACTGTTCAAGGATGCCACGAATGTGACCAACTTGAGCAATGCATTCAGCGGATGCACCTCTCTCAAGTCAATTCCAGCCGGTGTATTCAAGGGATTGTCAAAGCTCAGTTCATTTTCCGGCATTTTCAAGGATTGCACCAGCATTGAGGAAATAGGCGACAACCTGCTCGAAGGCTGCGACGCATGTACCTCCATCAGCAATCTGTTCAATGGCTGCACCAAGCTCAGCAAGGTTTCCGAAAACGCTTTCGCCGGCGCGGTAAAAGTAACGAACATCAGCGGATTGTTCAGCAAATGTACAAATCTCAAGAGCGTCCCGGAGGGTATCTTCGCCTCAATGACCGGACTGAAGACGACAAGTGACGTATTCTCTTCTTCAGGAATCGTATCTGTTCCATCCGGATTGTTCGCAAGCAACACTCTGGTGACGACTTTCAAGAATGCATTCAACGGCTGCACCGCATTGTCAAGCCTTCCTGGAGGTCTGTTCACGAACAACGTCTCCGTGACAAGCTTTGAAAGCGCATTCAGCGGATGCACGTCATTGACAAGTCTTCCTGACGGACTGTTCGTCAACAACAGCAAGGTGACATCCTACAAGATGGCATTCAAGGGTTGCACGAATCTCTCATCAGTTGGCAACATCTTCGGAACAAATACGAGCAAGATCAGTCTTGAGTCTGCTTTCGAGGGATGTTCAGCTCTGAGTGCGATTCCTGCAGGATTCTTCGACGGGCTCACCGGAGCGGATTCATTCAGCAAGACTTTCAACGGATGCACAGCCCTGACGACAATCCCGGAAAGGCTTTTCGCCCATAATATCAATGCAACCACCGTACTGAGTTGCTTCCAAAACTGCACGGCTCTCCAGAAAGTGCCTGCCGGCCTGTTCGGGACGACAACGAAGACAAAGACATTGACTTCAATGTTCTCCGGATGCTCGTCTCTTACCGACATAGCTGCTGACGCGTTCAGCGGCATCAATGCAACGACAGGAAACATGTCAAGCATATTCCAGGACTGCACCGGACTCAAGGAAGTTCCGTCCGGCCTGTTCAAGAACAACAGCAAGGTCAGCAACTACAATTACGCATTCCAGGGATGCACAAGTTTGGAGAAAGTCGGTTCTGAAATATTCAATTGTGCGAATGGGGCCACCTCAATCAATGGCATATTCAAGGGATGCACATCCCTCAAGACATTGGGAGGCAACATTTTCCTGAATCCTGAAAAAGTAAGGTATATCAACAACCTGTTCCAGGGATGCTCTGCCCTTGAGTCTGTGAACGTAGGAATTTTCGACAACTTCAAGGCATTGACGAGCGCAACCTTCACATTCGATGGCTGCGTCGCACTGACGGGAGAGTCGCCATACACCGAAGTGAACGGCGTGAAGTACCACCTCTACGAAAGGACCTCCGAAGCGACGGCCATTACCGGATTCGCATACCTGAAGAACCTCAAGGCAATGTTTAAAGGATGCACGAAACTCACTGATTATGACAAGATTCCGGACCCATGCAAGTCTGATGAGTAATTTTCCAAACGATTAAGAATATGAAACACAATTATATCATAACAATGATTCTGGCCGCCGGTATTGCCGCCGGCTGCGTGGAGACCAAAAAGGTCGATCCCGATACTTATCAGACTCCGCTGTACGTCCAGTCTTCCGATCCTAAGATCGTGTTCGACAAAGACGGCGGAAAGGCTATCATCACCATAGCGACCAATGCCGAGAGCTGGAGTTACGCGACCCGGTCGGGAGAGTGGTTCGAGGTCATTGTCGATGCTGACAGCTGCCTCTTGGTCGAGGCCAAGCCAAACAAGGGTCCGGTAAGGACCGACGATATCACGGTCACAGCTGTAAGAGGCGACGAAACCAAGGAAGTTTCGCTTACGGTCACTCAAAGGGCAGACGGAGCCACAGACCTCAGTGCTGCAGGAACCGCGAACTGCTATGTAGCCAACACAAACGGTTCGTACAAGATCCGCGCTGACATAAAAGGCAATGGAGGCAAGGACGGCAAGAGCAAATATATCGAAACTGAAGGAGTCGGAATAAAGGATGCCGCCTATGCAGAACTGCTCTGGGAAGCCAGAAATGACGGCGACCGCACAATGTCATACGAAATCATTGACGGAACCCCGGCATATGGCAACGGGTACATCTCATTCTCGACAGGAAGGAGCGAGGGAAATGCCCTCATAGCCATAAAGAATGCCAAAGGCAAAGTCCTCTGGAGCTGGCACATCTGGGTGACAGACAACGAGATTACCACCCACGACCACATCGGCCCTGAAGGCAATGTCATCGCGCAGATTATGGACCGTAATCTTGGAGCCCTCAACAACATTCCGATGGACATCAACAACAGGGGAATGCTCTATCAGATGGGCAGAAAGGATCCGTTCATTCCGTCACGATCCCCTTACAGGGACTACAGCGGAATAACAGACTACGACAATTCCAAGGAGTATTGCAGCAACGATCCCGAATGGAACAAGCCGAATCTTGAAATCGGAAACGGAAGCGGAAAATGGGAGATTGATTCAAAGTATAAAGGAAAAGCAACATTTTCAGCGCCGGGCAATATCCCGTTCGCTTCGGAGCATCCGATGAGATTTCTCGTAGGCTATTATTCGACAAGCTATTCCTGGTACATCAACTCAAGCGACAAGGATAGTGTAGAGCCTGGGCTTTGGGGAGAGGAGAAGACCATTTTCGACCCATGCCCGGCAGGCTACAAGGTTCCTGTCAAGAACATGTGGGGCACGGCTGCCGGCGACGAGAGCATCAAGACCGGCGGAAAGCATAGCGAATATGACGAGAACGGAACCAGCAGCAAGTATTTATGGAACGTCGAGAAAGGTTGCGGACGCGTGTGGAAACAAACTGGAGATTTCTACCCTATGGTCGGAAACATCTATCCGTCAACGTATTCTCCTGAAGGAACAACTCCTTACAACTATGCCAGCGGACAGACATTCTACCTGACGAGCCAGGAAAAGGCTTATGATTCAGAGGACACAAACCAGAGTTGTGCATATCACGTAGCAGTATTCAACGGCTACTGGGCGACATACGAAACAAGGTCACAGGTGTTCTGCGGTCAGGTAAGATGCGTGAAAGAGTAATTTTTTATAATCAATGATGAAAGACAGATTCTTAAGACTCGTTCCGCTGGCGATAATGCTGGCGGGATGCAGCGGAATCGGCGGAAATGATGACAATGGGCCTGAGTCGGCAGACGGCAGGCCTGTCATCGTATTTTCACCGGAGACAGCAATCCAAGGCGAGATAATCATAAAGATGAAGCCGGGCGCCAATGACGGGACGGCAACAAAAAGCGGAGGCGTCACGTCAGGCAACACACAGATAGACAGGGTTTTGATGGATGTCGGTTCTGTCAGTTTCGAGCGCATGTTTCCGCCTTGCGGACGATTCGAAGCAAGGACAAGAAAAGAAGGATTGGACAGGTGGTTCATCGCCAAGTACGACGAGACGATTCCTGCGAAGGAGGTGGCAGAGATGCTGTCCGGATGCGACGGCGTGGAGGTAATCGAGTATTCTCTCCCGACCGCGGCAGCTGCATATTCCAAGGCCCCGACAACCGTAGAGGAAAATTTCACCGAAACGAAGTCGTATTCATCAGCGAGGAACGTTCCTTTTCCTTTCAATGAAAGCGTCCGCTCACAAAGGATGCAGTGGCATTACAACAATACGGGTAATGTCTACGCCAACTCTACAGTCGCGGGGGCAGATGCCGATGTCTATGCAGCATGGCAGTTATGCACAGGAAATCCCGATGTCGTCGTAGCCGTGGTCGACCAAGGTGTCAAATACGACCACGAAGACTTGGCGGCGAACATGTGGACAAACAAAGGAGAAATACCTGGAAACGGAATTGATGATGACGGCAACGGCTACATCGATGATGTCTACGGTTACAATTTCACCGACAATAACGGCAATCTTACGTTCTCGTCCGAGAACATGCACGGAACGCACGTCGCAGGCACCATTGCAGCAGTGAACAACAATGGCATAGGAGTAAACGGCATTGCCGGAGGCTCAGGCAATGGTGACGGTGTCCGGATAATGTCCTGCGAGACTTTGGGAACGTCCGAATCCGGCAATTCAGGAGGTGGCCTGGGCGCCCAGGTACGCGCCATCAAATATGCCGCCGACAATGGTGCCGTAATTTGCCAGAACAGCTGGGGCTACACAGCCGGCGCCATTTCAGAGAACGACTGGACCAGAGGCAATTACTCCGCCCTTGCCGACGCCATACACTATTTCGTCAAGTACGCCGGACTGGATGAGAACGGCAATCAGGAAGGCCCTATGGCAGGAGGAATCGTAATCTTCGCGGCAGGAAACGACACTTCGGATGAAATCTGCTACCCGGCTTCCGACAAGTCGGTAATCAGCGTGGCAGCAACCTCCTGGCTCGGGACCCCATCGTATTTTACGAATTACGGCAAATGGGTAAGCATTTCCGCTCCGGGCGGTGACCTGTCACTCAACTCCACCTACGGAGGAGTATACAGCACCAGCGTTTCGGAGGACGGCGGCTCGGCCTACGAGGGAATCAACGGAACGTCAATGGCATGTCCACATGTCTCCGGAGCCTGTGCTCTAGCCGTCAGCTGGTACTACGGAACGGAAAAGAAGAAAGGACTTACATGCGAGATGCTCAAGGAAGCGCTGCTGTCGAGTGTCACTCCGGTAGATCCGTTCTGCGAAACGCCATATTTCGGAAACATGGGCGCAGGATCACTGGACACGTACCAGCTGCTTCTTGCTGTCAAGAAAGTGAAGGCGATCCCGGACGTGACAGTCGGCAACGGCAGCGAGACAAGTGTAGACCTTTCCGATTATTTCTACAAGACAGATGTGCTGACATATTCATTGACCACACAGGGGATAATCGAAATCAGCCTCAAGGACAGCATCTTGACCATCAAGGGAATATCCAAGGGCAGTACCGTTATCAGAATCACCGACGGCAACCAGTCCGTCAGAACAATAAATGTGACTGTTGAATGATTATGACTTCAAAAATGATAAAAGCCGCCGCATTAGCGGTCGCAACATCGGTTCTATCCCTGGCATACGGATGCAGTCCGGAAACCAAGGACGACAATTCCGGTGCAATGCTTAAGACTCCGGAACCCAAAGTCAGCGAGGTTACCGTATCCGGATTCCGCGTCGACTGGGCAAAAGTATATGGAGCGGAGGGCTATGCCTACTCACTTGACGGTGCGGAAGCGGATACGACCGACGCACTCTTCATCAAGTTCAATGAATTGGAGGCGTCCAATGAATATGTCGTGACAATCAAGGCCGTGCCCGGCAAAGACAGCGGTCTTTCCGAGTCCGAACCCGTGTACATCCACGTGCACACTTCAGCAGTGAGCCCTCTGGACAAGCCCGAAATCACTATCGGAAGCACATATGCCTCAAAGACAATCATCAGCTGGAGCATAATCCCCGGAGCCGTCAAATATGAGTATACGGTAGGAGACATCAAGGGCTCTACAACTGAGAACAAGGTATCCCTCTCCAATCTGGAAAAGGGGAAAGAGTACACGTTCAGCGTCAAGGCTGTTGCAGCAGACAACAGCGGCAGGACCCAGTCAGATGCGGCACAGGCAAATTTCAAGACAGCATCGGATGACGTGCCTCCACTGCTGATAGTTCCTGAAAATGTTCTTGCTGACGCAGTCGTTTTCAATGTCTACGCAACCCCTGACGCAACATACTACTACGATGTAGTCTCATCCTCGACACTTATGCAATATGACGAGGCAACGGTGATCGAGCGCTACAAGAATGCGATTGTCGAATATGCCAAGAGCAAGGGCATCAGCATCCGGCTCGCCATGGCTTCCGTCCTCAAGGTCGGCACGAACACCCTGAGCGTTTCCCGTCTGACTTCACAGATGAGCTACGACATCATCGCTTTCGGAATGGACTATGACGGCAATGTCACGACCGGTCTCTTCACGAAACGGGTCACCACGACGGCAACAGGCTGGTCCGCCGGCCCTAACTACGGAGGAGCAGACTGGTTCCGACAGAACTTCTTCATCACCAATTCTTATCTCGGCATAACCGGCTACGGATGGACCAACTCCGTGTGGACGACATGGAAAGGCAGTGATGTGCAGAGCATCCGCTACAGGCTCCTTCCTACCAGCACATTCAACAAGGTCTTCAGCGACCCTTATGACAAGGAAGCAGTCAAGACATTCCTGAAGGACACGTCATACAGTTACGCAGTCAAGCCGAACTATCTGGAACTTGTGAATTCATCCAACGGATACAATTCGGTGACGCCGTGCAACCCGGGCGTCTCATACACAATGTCCGCCCTTGCCACCTCCGCAGCCGGAGCAGAAGAACTGACCGTAAACTCTATTACGACAAAGACGACAAGCGAGGCCTACACATGGTTCTCGATAGCCGCTCTGGTCAACGAGAAATATGGTCCGACATCCAGCAAAATGGCATGCGTTCTCAAGGGTGTAGGCATAGAATCAGGAAAACTGGTAATCGTCAAGACATCTGTTCTGGCTGATGTTCCGGAATCATCCTACCCTGCCCTGATCGCCGACAAAGGCACAGAATTAAAGGAGTCTTACTTGGAATACATCAACGGAAACGGCCTTGCACTTGTCGTAGATGTAGAACCTAAGACATCCTATACCGTAATGGCGACTGTCGTCAACAAGGCAGGAGACAAGATCACCAAGCACGCCTCAGTGACGACCACAGCGGAAGCAGGGACAAAGTCTGCAAGAGCAAGGAACTCCGTGGTTTTCAGAAATCTCGCCGAGAAGGCAGAAGCAAGCCCGGTCGGTCTGAGGCTTGACGGAGTGGAGTCGATTCCAGTCATGGATACACCAACAGCTGCAGACGACCTATGGACCATAATCCACAACATTAACATACTCGGAACAAATTATGAAAAATAGCATAATGAGAATATTGACCGCAGTTCTGACGGCCTGTCTCTGCGTTCCGGCTGCACAAGCCCAGGACATCAGCGTAAAAGGAAAAGTCACGGACAGCGGCAATGCTCCTCTGGTAGGAGTCGGTGTCTTCATAGAGGGGACAGCGACAGGTACTGTCACAGGTGCTGACGGAACATGGTCGATCCCGGACATTCCTTCGGACGCCACCCTCACATTCTCAAGCATCGGCTATGTGACCCAAAAAGTACACGTGGCCGGGAAGTCCGTGATCGATGTGATTCTTCAGGAGGATATCATCGAAGATGAACTGGGAGAGGTCATGGTCGTCGCATACGGAACCGCAAAGAAAAGCAGCTTCACCGGATCGGCATCTGTCGTAAAAGGCGACGAACTCCAAAAGAGGGTTACAGGCAACATCACCAAATCCATTGAGGGAACAGTGGCCGGACTGCAGGTCACATCCGGCGGCGGACAACCTGGTGAGGGCGCATCAATCATGATTCGAGGAATCGGATCAGTGAATGCGGTCTCCACACCTCTGTACGTAGTGGACGGAATTCCTTACGACGGCTCTTTAAGCGCCATCAACCCGGCTGACATAGAGTCTCTTACCGTCCTGAAAGACGCATCGGCAGGCGCATTGTACGGAGCGAGGGGCGCAAACGGAGTAATTGTCATCACTACCAAGAAGGGCAGCGGAGAACGTTCCGTTGTCAGTTACAAGGGCAGCGCAGGCATTGCATCCCGGTCTCTCAAACGCTACGATCTCGTCGGAATGAACGACTTCATAGAATTGACCTACGAGTCCCTCCGGAACAGCGCCAAATACAGTACGGGAATGGATTTCGAGGGTGCCAGCGCCTACGCTGCCGCCAATCTCGGCCAGACCATCGGTGGACTGAAGAATCCAGAATACTACAACCCATATAAGAATTACACGTGGGAAACCCTCGTCGACCAAAGCACCGGCAAGATAAAAGATGACGCCGCAGCTGCATGGAACGAAAACTGGATGGATGAAATCAGCAACAACGCCGCCCTCCGGACAGAGCATATCATCTCTGTCAACGGAGCGACCGAAAAGATCAATTATCTCGTTTCAATGGGCTACTACAAGGAGAACGGCATACTCCGCAACACTGACTTCAACCGCTATACGGGAAGGGTCAATGTGGACTCACAGGCCAATTCATGGATAAAGATCGGCATGAGCGCCAACTACTCGCACACAAAGGCTGACTACCAGAACTTCTCGGGTGCTTCCGTATCAAACGTCTGGTACACGGCACAGTTCATGGCTCCGGTATATCCTGTCTACCTGAAGGACATGGATGGAAACAATGTCCTGGACCAGGATGGAAACCTTCAGTATGAATATGGTGACGAAGATGACAACGGTTATGCAAACCGTCCTACAGCCCAAGGGTTCAACTCCAAGGCCGAGCTCTACAACAACAAGGCCTATTACTACCGCAACACATTGTCTGCGAGATCTTACCTCACGTTAGGTACGACAAATAAAGACGCTCTTCTCTACGGATTGAGACTGACCGCCAATCTCGGAACAGATTTCAATGATTACCAGCGTACTCTCACCAACGACAAGTACCACGGCAATGCAGCCGATCAGGGAGGCCGGTTGAGCAAGACCAACACCAGGACCCTCAGCTATACTTTCAACCAGATCGTGAACTACGACCGCTCGTTTTCCGAGCACGACATCAAGGTCCTGTTGGGTCACGAGTACTATCGCTACAAATTCAACTACGCGCAGGGTGAAAAGACAGGCATCATGGACGGAATCGATGAACTTGACCCGGCAGTGACGACTTCCGGCAATTCCAGCTACTCGAACAACTATGCCATCGAGTCCTGGTTCACCAGGCTGAACTACGGGTTCAAGGATCGCTACTACTTCGACGCCAGCTGGCGTACCGACGGTTCTTCAAGATTCTACAAGACAGGACGTTGGGGCAATTTCTGGTCAGTCGGTGCATCCTGGAGGCTGTCACAGGAAAAGTTCATGGAAGGTTCTTCTTCCTGGCTCAACAACCTGACCGTAAAGGCTTCCTATGGCGTACAAGGCAACGACAACATCGGAACCTACTACGCATGGCAGGGCCTTTACGACTACACCTGGGCAAACGGAAGCGAGGCTGGAGCATTCGCATCCAAGCTTGAAAACAAGGCCATAACATGGGAAAAGAACGGTAACCTCAACGCAGGAATCGAAGCTTCCCTCTTCGGAGGAAAACTAACTTTCAGCGCCGAGTATTACAACCGGCACACCAGAGACATGCTTCTGGCAAATCCTCTCGCCATTTCGACCGGATTTACCAGCTATGATGCCAATGTCGGTTCAATGAGGAACCAGGGATTCGAGTTTTCCGGAAGAGTGAACATTATCGACAAACCTGACTTCAGATGGGATGCCACCGTGATGGCTTCGCTGAACCGCAACAAGGTCACCAGCCTCACATCGTCCCAAGATTTCATCAGTTCCGGTGCATCAGTAATCGAAGTCGGCAAACCTATCTACACTTTCTACCTTTCCAAGACAGCTGGAGTCGATCCTGCCACAGGAAAGCAGCTCTACTATGCATATTGGAAGAGAGGCGTGGACGAGACCGGAGCCATAAGCAATGTCAAATGCGATGAATATGTCACGGACAACGTCTCGCTCGCATCACTCAGCAAGTACTATATGGGCAGCCGCGAGCCTGCCGTGTCAGGAAGCCTGGGGTCAAGTTTCACCATATTCAAAAACATTGATTTCTCCTTCCTGACCACCTGGTCAATCGGAGGAAAAGTTTATGACGGCCTGTATTCCGGCACAATGAATGTCCAGTATGCCGGCAACAACTGGCACAAGAATGTACTGCGCAGATGGCAGAAGCCCGGAGATGTCACGGACGTCCCGATGGTCGAGATCGGAGGGTCTTCACCAGCGAACGACTCTGCGCTCATCAATGCCTCGTACTTCGCCTTCAAGAACATCACGTTAGGCTATACGTTCCCCAAGAAGTGGCTTTCAAAAATAGAAGTCAGCGCCCTGAGGCTCTTCGTCACCGCAGACAACATCATGATGTTCAATCACCTGGACGGAATGGACCCTCAGTATAACTTTACCGGAAGCGTGTCGTATTCCTACGCACCGTCAAGAGCAATCGTCGCCGGAATAGACATTCAATTCTAAGGAGGATATTCAATGAAAAAGAAACTATATATTCTTGCAGTTCTCTCCATTGCGGCAATTTCCTGCAACAAAGACATGCTTGAATTCAATCCGACAGATTCAGGCTCTGGAGAAGAGCTTATGAAGGACGCGTCCACCGCCATCTCCTCGATCAACGGCATCTACAGGTCAATGTGGACAGCCGGCTGGTCAACCACAGGCAACGCCCACCAATGCTTCGGCATCTCCGCCTATAATATCTCCCAAGAGGCGATGGGCGATGACTTCATCATGCAGTCCCAGGGAAACGGATGGTTCTGGTACGACCACGTATACAATGTCAAGAACCAATATGCATCTTCCGCATTCAGGTCATACGACGTATGGTATGCCAACTACAAGTGGATAGCCAACGCCAACAGCGTCATAGCGGCCAAGGAGACGATGGGAGGCAGTTCAGCTGACGTGTCATACGTAGTGGGACAGGCCTATGCCATCAGGGCACTCTCCTACCTCAACCTCGCCACTTGGTTCGCCAGGGCACCTTACAACCCTATGACGGACAAATACAGGTGGAGCGATCCCGGAGTTCCTGTCTATACGGAACCTACAAACATAGGTACCACAGGAAAGCCCAGGGAAAATCTTGAAGTCGTCTACAAACAGATCGACTCGGACATCGATTCCGCCATCGTACGTCTGACAAAGGGTGCCGCAGCCGCCATGAACAAGGGAAACAAGTCCCACATCAACAAATATGTCGCATTGGGCATCAAGTCCCGCGTCTGCCTGGCAGAAGGAAACTGGGAAGGAGCCTACAAGGCTGCATCTGAAGTCATTGACAAGGGCGCTTACGAAATCGGAGGCGAGAACGAACTCATGGGCGGCATGAATTCCATCAACTACGGCAACGTAATGTGGGGAGCCGGAATCGAGACCTCGGAACAGTCCGGAGCCTACGCAGGATTCTTCACACACATGGACAATGTCGACGGTGCATATGCGAAGTCTGCTCCCAAGCTGATCAACAAGCAGCTCTACAATCACATCAGTTCAGGCGACATCCGTCTCGGATGGTGGGACCCTACGGACAAGGAATCACCTTACATCTCCAAGAAATTCGCGTTCTCCAACGTACAATCATGGCTCGGAGACTACATTTATATGAGAGTCGAGGAAATGTACTTTACGGCGGCAGAAGCAGCCCTGAGGCTTGGCAACCAAGATGAGGCACGCGACCTGATGAACAAGGTCATGGCCAAGAGGAATCCGAAGTACAACGCCTACAACTATTCCGGGACTCATCTTGGAGCCACCACGACGACATGGACAGGTTCTTTACTGGAGAACATACTGATCCAGAGGAGAGTGGAACTTTGGGGCGAATACGGACGCATCTTCGACGTACGCCGCACCGGTCAGGGAATCGACCGGCGGAGCGAAGACGGATTCGCCGAGGAATGCATCGCGACAATGAAAAGAAACGGAATTGACCTCACAAGGGCAGACACCTACGATTGGGTGCTGACCATCCCGAAGGATGAGTTGGATGCAAACCCGAACATAAACGAAGAAGATCAGAACCCTTGATAGAAATATTGACAATGAAATACATAAATATATTTTCAATCATTCTGGCCACCTCCCTGTTCACTGCAGGCTGCAGCAAAGAACAGGAAGGCAGCATTTACAGACCGGGCACGGACGATGCCAAGGAAATCCACTTCATCCAGTCATCCCTGACCAAGGAGTTCCCTCAAGGCAGCAAGTCCGGCACCTTGGAGATAGAGATTGCCCGACCTGACAACAAAGGCGAACTGTCAGTCAGTCTCCGGAAAAGAGGAGAGGACGAAGGTGCATTCAGCATTCCCGAAACCGTCACTCTGCCCGACGGCAGTTATGCGGTCTCAATTCCCGTGGAAGTCGACTTGAGTGAGCTCCTTGCCGGATCATCCCTGAGCGCAACGATATTGATAAGCGACCGTCAGGAAGAAACCGGAACAGGGAGCGCCTACGTCACGCAGTTTTCAGACAAGATAAATCTGTCCGTGTCTTTCGCACTCGACTGGGAGCCGTACTTGAGAACTGACGAAAGCGGGAACAAGGTGCAGCAGACAGCCACCTACACATACAACGCGTTTTACACCGGACACGCAAGCGGATTGAAAGTGGAAAAGGCCGTAGGCGCCAACATCTTCAAAGTCAATGACTGGGCCAGCGGAGTGTCTTTCAAGTTCATTCTCAATGAAGACAACACGTGCACAGTGCCGGCGCAGTCGATAGGCTATTACAATTCAAATTACAATGAATATGTAAAGGTGTCCGACATGGCCGAATACACAGGCAACAAATCCGCATACAGCTCATATCCATGCACTTACGACGGCAAGGGCAATTTCTCGTTCTACCTGATTTATTTCGTTTCTTCCGGCTATTTCGCCAAAGGCACCGAAACCCTGGCATTCGACGGCAACGAAGACAAGACGCCGGTAGTGGAGATTTCATTCGACGGCATAGAGACGACCGAGACGGGATTCAAGGCTCCGAGGCTGTCATTCAGCAAAAATGAATATACCAAGTTCTACAAGGCAACGATAGTAAGCGGGGACATAACCGGAGACGCTGCCAGACAGGAAGAGGTAAGAAAGGCATTGGAAGCGGGCAACAAGCCAGGAAGTGCTCCTGTAGTGACATTGTATGAAGACAATTCCGACATCTGGAATGTGGGATCCGGCAATTGCACGGCAGTAGCATTGGCATACGACTCCACCTCGACCGCCATATCTCTCTACATGAAGAGGTTCACATGTGACCCTGACGGACGCTACACGCCGAAAGTCAACAAGTTCGAATGGAAAAACGACAAGACCAACGTACTCTATTCCCCGTATACGACGTTGTTCTGGAACATGCAGGCCGACAATGTCGCTTCTCTCAAATACCTGTGCATGAGAACAGATTTTCTTGATTACATGGTCAAGAACCTGAATAAAAGTGCAGAGGAACTTGCTTGGGAAAAAGGCAACGAAGTCAATGAGGAGTTCCTCCAGAAACTAGTGAGCGATGACGGCTTCGCAACCGCATTCAACACATTGAAGCAAGGCACAAGCTATACTCTCTGCATCTGTCTGGTCAATGAATTCGGGGACAGGGTATTCGTCACAAAGACTGCCGAGACCCAAGGCTATGTAGCATCCGATTTCGACAAGAACAAGAATCTTCAGGACTTCATCGGAGCATTCAAGGCAACGGCTACCGTCGACAATACAAGCGGTTCTTCCTCTGCAGATGAATCATTCCGCGTCGACATCTACAGTTTGGGAGGCAACGACGTAATGATCAGCGGATTGTCCAACATCAGCGATTTCACGCCAGAAATCAAGGGCTACTACGACCCGGACAGTCATTCAATCATCATAGAGCCTCAACAGCTGGGACGTTACAAGAACTACTATGTCACACTCGGCCTTTCTGACGGACTGTCCATCTACTGGGGCGGCAACAGCATAGCACTGGGATTCATCGACGGAGTTATAAGAATGACGCCGAGCCCTTACTCAGATGCGGCAATCAGCAGCTATCAATTCCTGCTGTTCACATCCGAGAAAGCGACCGGAGATTCCTATGCAAAGCAAAGCATCGGTTCGAAATCGTATTCAAATCTTTGTCTGGAACCATTCGACATTTAATTGATTTTGAGATAATTTTTCTACCTTTGGTCATGAAATATAAAACAAACCGACAAAGATGAAAGAATTTTTGAAAATGACATTGGCCGTGCTGTGCGGCCTGTTCATCATGGGAATTTTGAGTTCCGTCATGTTTTTCAGCTGTGCGGGAGCTTTGGCGTCACTTGGAAGCAGCACACCTGTAATGCCGCGTTCCGGCGTCCTGAACATGGACCTCGGAAAGGTGGTGATGACCGAACAGACACAGGAAATGAACCCGATGGCTGTAATCCAGGGAGACGAAACCACATCTATAGGACTTTGGGATGCAATACAGTCCATCAAAGCCGCTGCAGCTGACCCTGCGGTACAATATATCTACCTCCGTCCGGAAGGATTCGGCGCAAGCATCGCCCAGGTAGAGGAACTCCGCCAGGCAATCGCCGAGTTCAGGAAAAGCGGCAAGGCAGTGGTGGCATACCTCGAAAATCCGACTACCGGAGCATACTACCTCGCAACAGCTGCCGACAAGATCTATATGGGCAGCTACTGCGGAGGAACCAGCATGATGACAGGCGTCGGCACCCAGATGTTCTTCCTGAAGGACCTCCTCGACAAGTTCGGCGTCAATGTCCAGCTCATCCGCCACGGCAAATACAAATCCGCCGGAGAGATGTATATAAAGAACAAGCCGAGCGACGAGAACATGGAGCAGAACCAGGAGATGATAAACTCCATCTGGACCAATCTCGCTGAAGTCATCTGCGAAAGCAGGGATATCACCAGAGAGAAACTTGACAGCCTGATAGACAACCTCTGCCTCTGCACTCCGCAGGATTTCCTGAAATATTCGCTTGTAGATGAACTGCTTACGAAAGAAGAGCTCAAAGAAAAGCTGGCAGCGCTGGCAGTGAAAGACAGCTTCAAGGAAGTCCAGATGATTCCGTTCAAGGATTATGTGACAGTTCTCACGACCACCCCTTCCGCGGCCAAGAACAAGATTGCCATCATCTTCGCTGAAGGCGAAATCGTGGACGGAAAAGACAAACAGGCAGTAGCTGGAGACCGTTTCGCGTCAATCATTGCCGATGTACGTGCAGACTCGTCTGTAAAAGCAGTGGTCCTCCGTGTGGCATCGCCAGGCGGAAGCGTACTCGCTTCCGAGAAGATAAGGAACGAAATCGACCTGCTCCGCAAAGAGAAACCGGTCATTGCATCTTATGGAAGTTACGCCGCATCAGGCGGTTACTGGATTTCCAACAGCTGCGACAAGATTTACTCCGACCCGTCCACATTGACCGGCTCCATCGGAGTATTCAGCATGATTCCGGATCTCAGCAAAACAGCGAAAGACATCTTGAAGATCAATGTCACCTCGGTAGGGTCAAGCCGCCACAGCGACATGTTCTCCCTCATCAGACCGCTTGACGCACAGGAAGTTGCATATATGCAGAAATCCGTCAATGACATTTATGACGCATTCCTCGCCAATGTTTCTGAAGGACGCGGCATGAGCACGGAAGAGATTGACAAAATCGCACAGGGCCGTGTCTGGACAGGTTCGGATGCATTGAAAATCGGACTCGTGGATGAAATCGGTTCGCTCTATGACGCAGTTTCTTACGCCGCAGGCACACAGGGAGACGGCGACCTTGCCGACTGGAGCATAGCATGTTATCCTAAGCCACAGACTCTTCTCGAAATGATAATGGAGTCGCTTTCAGGCACATCAAGCGTGATGGCAGGAACACCGTTCGCACCGGTAGAGAAAGCCTACAAGGACTGGAACTGGAATTCCTCCGAAAGAATTTACGCGAGGATGCCTTATATAATGGAGATTAAATAAACTCCAGACAAACAAGACAGGAAGTCCCGGATGTCGCTTTGACCGCCTCATCCACACGACAATAGAATCTGCCGGAAGCATAGCCGCAAACCGCTGCGACATGTTCTCCGGCAGTATTTTTTCCGTCAATGCCGGGGCACACGATCACGACCGCCTCATCCTTCTCATCCACATTCAGTTTCATATCTGAAAAGATATCGCTCAGCTTCTTCCTGCCGCCGGTACCGATAGGCCGCATCCAATCACCTGAATTCCAGCCTCTTATAAGGAAAGGAAACTTCAATTTCTCCGCATCGGCAGCCAATACGGATGACGCTGCAAGACGACGTGCCACGGCAGAAGCATCTCCCTCCGCAGACCTCAACGACACCTTCAGCCGGCAATTCCGGAAAGAATACAACGACTCCCCTTCCACCGTCATACAAACCTCACTCTCAACCACTTGCGGCAGTCCTGAAATCCGTCCGCGCCTACCGCCGATATCCGATTTCTTGACAATGAAGAAGTCACCGGCCGTCAATATCCTATAGCCCTGGGCAATGAATTCCTTTCCGGAAAATGTCCCGTCACTGTTCAGAAGCGACATGACAGGGTCCAATGTCGCCGACCGGAACCCGAACGGTTCCAGCAGACGGTAAAGTATATATTCCCAATGAGTTTCTTTTTTGAGAGCGGAAACATTGACCCTCAGGCACTCCCCCGCCTCGGGCATTGCGCACACACGCGGCTTGGCAGCATTGAAATAATCCTCGGCGATAGCATTTTCCTGGGCGAAAGCCCGCATCTCGCGCCCGAAGGTCTTGAGGAACGAAGGATTCAGACTCTCGAACACGGGGAACACCAAGTGCCTGATTTTGTTGCGCTTATATATGGTCTCGGCATTGGTCCGGTCGTCATGGTACTCCGCATGGCATTCATTGACGAAGGCATTGATCCGGTCGCGCGAGAAAGCCAGAAGCGGGCGCACCAGACGGACACCCTCAAGACTCTGCTGCGACACCGGGACGTTGGACACCGGCTTCATGCCCGTAATGCCGCGCAGCCCCGTTCCGCGAAGGAGGTTCAGCATGAGCGTTTCGGCATTGTCATTCGCGTTATGTGCCACAGACACAGCATAATAGCCATGTTTCAGACAGAGCGAGGCGAACCAGTCATAACGCAGTTCGCGCGCCGCCATCTCGATGCTCTGCGAGTGCTCCGACGCGTACCGCTCCGTATCGAAATCCACGGAATGGAACACGACGCCATGGGATGCCGCCCAGCAGCGTACAAGTTCCGCGTCAGCATCACTTTCCTCGCCGCGCAAATGGAAATTGCAATGCGCTACCGCAATGTTGCCCTTCCAGCTGCTGTGCGCGAACAGCTCCGCCATGCAGATGGAGTCGGCCCCACCGCTTACAGCAAGAAGGGCTGTTTCCCCTTCAGGAATCAGCCCCACCAAAATCTTGTCAAATTCTTTCTGCATGCCTAGCGTTTTCTGGATGCAATCGTATATGAGAATCCGAATGCCAAAGACTCCTTGAACTGCACTGCCTTGCGTCCGTCAGGATATTTTTTCAATGTCTTGTCGGTCTTGACCATCACCTTGTCATCATATATGAGGTTGGTAGTCACCGTCAATGAGAAATATTTGGCGATTTTCCAGTCGAACCTGTTATCCCAGTTCACACGCAAATTCTGAGGATTGTCCAGATAATCGGAGAAGAGCACGAGCTGCGAGGTGTACTTGAAATTGTCATTGATCTGCAGCTTGCCATCAATCTTGATCTGGGCACCGAACTCGAATCGGGCGGTACGGTAAGCATCTCCACTGGACTTTCCGGCCACGAACGCGTCATACTCATCCTTGTCTTTCCCTGCAAGTGCGGCAATGTCAGCTGCGCTCATGCCGTCGAACTTGTCATACTTCTTCTTTAACTCCATTCCGTATGACTTCCTGAGGGTCTCGTCCGTAACGACTACGAAACCGCCGGTAAGAGGGGCGATGTTCACTGTCAGCCACTTGGTCGGGACCCAGTCAATACCGATTGCGATGTTCGTGTAGGCCGGAGATATGAATCCGGATTTCACTTTGCGGCTGGCTTTCCAGTCACTCTTTCCCGGCTCCCAATCATCCGGAGCGGTATCCGGCTTGGACGGGATAGGATAATTGTAGCTGTTGGAGAACTGCGACTTGAAGTTGAACTGAGCTGAATAGTTCAATGTCTTGGCAGCCTTGTAACCGAACTTGCCCTCATAGTACATACGGTCATCGCTCTTCTGTATGAACGGCTTGTCCTCGGAATAGAGGAAACCGTAGTCCAGCTGGAGACGGTTGTTGAAGAACAGCTCGTCCTTCTTGTAATTCGCATTGGCATCAATGAATGACTTGAGTGTCACACTGTTATATCCGCCGGCAGCCCAGTTGGTAAGGTTCGTCTGTCCGAAGTCGATCTTCGTAAGAAGGGAATTCGTCCAGTATCTCGGCTTAGGTACCTTGACTTCAGCTGCAGGCGCCCCGGCAATGGCCATGGCAGCCTCTTCCGCTGCCTTCTGAGCGTCCGTGACATCCTGTGCGGACACGGAGGCCACGGCAAGCAAAAACGCTGATGCGCTGATGATGATTCTCTTCATAAGCAATTAACTAATAAGCAATTGCAAATACAACCCTCTCATGAGAAGGCTTTCCGGAGTAGATATCCACGCCCTCTTCCTTGCAGACATAGCTGTCCACAGGAATACATCTGATGGTAGCCTTGGTCTCGTCCTTGATCTTCTGCTCGGTCTCGGCAGTTCCGTCCCAATGGCAGAGCAGGAACTTGCCCTGGGTGATCTTCTCCTTGAATTCCTCCCAAGAATCGCATTTCTCGACTCTTGTCTCCCTGAATGACAATGCTTTCTTATATATATTGTCCTGAATGTCGACCAGAAGGTCCTCAATATATTTGTCAATGCCTTCGAGCGAAACGGTATTCTTTTCGAGAGTGTCACGACGATGGACCTCCACCGTATCATTCTGAAGGTCACGCGCACCGATTGCCAATCTGACAGGCACGCCCTTGAGTTCCCATTCAGCGAACTTGAAGCCAGGCCTGAGGGTGTCACGGTCGTCAATCTTGACAGAATGTCCGGCAGCCTCAAGCGCAGACTTGATCTGGTTCATCTTCCCAATGATGGCAGCATGGTCCTCGGCTGTCTTGTAGATAGGAACCATAACCACCTCAATAGGAGCAAGTGCCGGAGGGAGGACGAGTCCGTTGTCATCGCCGTGTGCCATGATGAGCGCACCCATCAGACGTGTGGACACGCCCCATGAAGTAGCCCAGACATACTGCTGCTGACCTTCATTGTCAGTATATTTCACGTCGAAAGACTTGGCGAAATTCTGTCCGAGGAAATGCGAAGTACCTGACTGCAAAGCCTTTCCGTCCTGCATCATTGCCTCGATGGTAAGGGTGTCAAGAGCTCCGGCGAAACGCTCGTTAGGGCTCTTGTGTCCTACGATTACAGGAAGCGCCATATAGTTGCGGGCGAAGTCGGCATAGACGTGAACCATCTTCACTGCCTCTTCCTGAGCCTCCTGAGATGTGGCATGGGCGGTATGGCCCTCCTGCCACAGGAACTCTGCGGTCCTGAGGAACAGACGGGTACGCATCTCCCATCTTACGACATTGGCCCACTGGTTGCACATGATAGGAAGGTCTCTCCAGGACTTGATCCAGTTCTTGTACGTGCTCCAGATGATGGTCTCGGAAGTCGGTCTTACGATAAGTTCTTCCTCAAGTTTAGATGACGGATCCACCACGACGCCGTTGCCGTCAGGATCGTTCATGAGGCGGTGGTGGGTAACCACTGCACATTCTTTGGCGAATCCTGCCACATGCTCCGCCTCACGGCTGAAGAATGACTTGGGGATAAAAAGAGGGAAATATGCATTCACTGCACCTGTCTCTTTGAATTTAGCGTCGAGGATATGCTGCATTTTCTCCCATATTGCATATCCGTAAGGTTTGATGACCATACATCCCCTGACCGGAGACTGTTCTGCAAGGTCTGCCTTGACTACCAGGTCGTTATACCACTGAGAGTAGTTCTCTGACCTTTTGGTTATCTGATCTGCCATCGTAAAAAAATATTTTCCGGAGTATGCCAAGATACTGCCGTTCAAAGTTTTATCTATTCATTTGCGGTGCATGGCCACCGTCTCTTCTATTGTTTTTTAGCGATATTATTGCTAATCTTGCAATAATGTACGCGCTTGCGCATTTAATGAATGGCAGGTATGAAAATTGCAACTGCCGGTAAAATGCCTTAAAAGCAGGCACAAAGATACAAACTTTATATTAATTATTAATAGGAGGTCCGATTATGAAAACGAACATTATGACTCTAGCCGGGGCGCTGATGATATTGGCATCTTGCGGCTCCGCGTCACAGTATGCGTCCTCACAGGAATTTCAGGACGGATTCTACAGCAGACCTGCCGAAACCGAAACCAGGGCGGCTGTCCAAGCTTCCCGTTCCAAGGTCAATGATCTTGTAAAAGAAACTGAAAGTTCTCAGCTCTTCCTCAAAGCAGGACAGACTGATACGCTGTTTGTTCCGGAGAACATGTCCACGACATTGAAATTCAACAAACAGGACAATGCGACTACCGTCACGGTGACGAACTCGCCGTCATATTCATTGTACCCGGACGGGTACGCCGACGGTTTTGCGGCCGGGTTCGCATCTTCTTATTGGCCTGGCTCATACTGGCGTTACCCTTACTACAGTTCCTGGTACTGGGGCGCAAATCCATGGTATTACTCCGGAATCTGGTGGGACAGATGGTATTGGAGCGACCCATGGTACAGCTCATGGTACTGGAACGACCCATGGTATTGGGGACGTCCGGGATATTATTGGTCATGGTATTATGACCCGTGGTATCATGATCCTTGGTATCATCATCACTATCATCACCATCATCATTGGTGCGGCGACTATTATTACAGCCATGGAGGAAGGGACGTGTATTGGGGAGACAGAGGCTCGACCACCGGCAACCGCCGCGGCGACGTCATGGGCGTGACTTCTTCCAACGTCAGGAGAAATACTGGCACAATGACTTCGTCCGGTGTAAGACGCACGACGGCAACGGCATCCGCTTCAGGCACGAGGGCCAATGCTTCCACGCTGTCACCGGTCCGCAGGGTATCGGCAGCGAACACCGCATCGGCACGCCCGACGACATCGCGTCCGACAGCGTCCAACAGCGGTTCCGGCAATGTCGTAAGACGTAGCGGTTCCACTTCAGGCGGATATGGTTCCACAACCTCATCTTCGAGCAATTACAGGCCGTCAGGAAGCACTGTCAGGACAAACGGAAATACCGTCAGGACGAACAGCGGTTCCGTAAGTTCGAACGGCAGTTCCGTCAGGACAAGCGGCAGCTCTTTCGGCAGAACGGAGGGCAGCACCATAAACAGGACGGCAGGCGGCACCGTTTACCGCAGACCGGCCTCAAGCCAGTCATCGTCAAGCAGTTCAAGCTCATCATACCGCAGCAGTTCTTCAAGCAATTCATACGGCAGCGGCAGTTCATACAGGAGCTCAGGCAGTTCCTCATCTTCCTACAGGAGTTCTTCAAGCAGTTCTTCCTCTTCGTATAGAAGTTCCGGCAGCAGTTCCTCTTACAGGAGCAGCGGGTCATCCTACGGCGGAGGCAGTTCTTACAGAAGTTCCGGTGGCAGCTACTCCGGAGGCGGAGTTTCACGTTCTTCCGGCGGAAGTTCCGGCGGAGCAGTCAGGAGACATTAATTATGATACATATGAAAAAACAGACAATAGCAATTCTTCTGCTCGCGGCATTTGCTGCTGATGCGGGAGCACAGACAGTCGCAGACGCATTGAGATTCAGCGACAACAACTATTACGGCACGGCGCGAAGCATCTCGATGGGAAACGCCTTCACGGCACTCGGCGGCGACCTCGGTTCGATTTCATTGAACCCGGCAGGATCCGCAGTGAACAACTTTTCCCAGGCGACATTGACACCGAACATCAGCATCATATCTTCCTCCGCGAAGTACAATGCAATGCCGTCCATTGCGGACATGTTCGGACCGGCGACCAAAAACAACACCGCACGTTTCACGATGCCTAATGTCGGTACCATCATCAACATGAACACCGGCAACAAGATAGGCCTGAAGAGCATATCCTTCGGAATCGTGGCCAATGCTTCCGCCAATTATCTTGACGACGTGGCGGCAAGCGGAAGGAACACATCCACGACCTACGCAGGATATCTGGCAGCCAATGCCGCCGGCATCAATTCCGCAAGCATCAATGACAATGCATATTACAACACTGACATTCCTTGGCAGACCATTGTCGGCTGGCAGTCAATGCTGATATCGAACTACAACAGCAACAACGGAGATTACATCGGCGTTACCGAAAAGGCCAGCGACATGGGTTCGGGAAAGTATGACATCTCACTCCCTGACGCCATCGACCAGAGATACGGTCGCAGATCACATGGAAACAAATATGACATCGTATTCAACATCGGAGCCAACATTTCCGACAGGTTCTTCGTGGGAGCGAACCTCGGGGTAACCTCGATCGACTACTCCATGAACCAGTATTTCAAGGAGTTCGCAGTGAACCCTGACAGTTTCCAGATCGACATGGCAGACAATGCAGGCAATGTCCAGACCACATATTTCAACCAGCTCAGGTCCAGGTATTCATACGATGCCGACGGAGCGGGAGTCTATGCCAAGTTCGGATTCATTGCCGTACCTGTACAGGGACTCCGCGTAGGTGCAGCCATCCAGACACCTACCGCGAACTTCATCACGGAGCATTGGCAGCTTGCCGGTGAGACATATTATATGAGCAGTAATTTCGATGCCAGCGCACAGTCTCCGAGAGGCGAATACAAATACAAGTTCGTTTCACCATACAGGGTCAATGTCGGAGTCGCATATACCTTCGGTTCATTGGGAGTGGTCAGTGCCGATTACGAGCTCTGCGACTACAGCACGATGAAATTCTCGGAGACCGAGACCAATGACAATTCTGCATTTGAAGCTGTCAACGGCGACATCAAGAACTTCGCCGGAGCGGCCCACATGCTGAGGCTCGGAGCTGAACTCAAAGTTCTTCCGTCATTTGCCGTCAGGGCAGGTTACAACATCTCCACAAGTGGCGAGAGATACTTCGAAAACGACGTGAAGAAGACTCCGAAGGCTTACAGGACAGCGATTTCCGGAGGTCTCGGATACAGTTCCAAGGGTTCGTTCTTCTGCGACCTCGCAGTAAGAGGCACCAAGTTCCCGTACGAATACATCTATCCGTATGACACTTACATCAAAGATGCATTGTCCCCTGAAATCCAGTACAGAAAGAGGATTTGGGATGTGGTAATGACCTTCGGCTGGAGATTCTAGAGATTCTTCAGATAAGAAATGGAGTCCGGACCTTCATTGAAAAGAAGATCCATGATGGACAAATCAGAGATAAAGCCATGCTTCAGGGAAAAGACCTGCCAGTATGGCTTTTTCAATTTCAGGTCCTCAAGAATGGTATTCGGACGTTTCGGATGGATTACTCCCCGGTAATCCCTGCCGTAAATGCCGGAATCGCGGGCCGTAAATTCTTCCGTGAATTTCAGCTCGGCGGCAATCCCCGTCTTCTTCAGGAAGAAGCGGAGCAGGTCAATGTTAAGGTCGAAAAGATATTCATGACGCTTTTCCAGAATGGCGAAAAGTTCGTCACGATAATAGTCGAACCAGGCGGAAGATTCGTAGGCGGAAATGATGGCGCGCTCCATCCTCTGGAGCCAAGGCTTCGACCAGTCGATCTTCAACTTCCTGACAGGCAGCGCATAAGTTCCGTTTTCATGCACGATGGGAACAGACAACGCTTCTACACCTCCTGCTGCATAGATGCGGCACCGGTTGCGATATGACTGTTTCTGATAATTCTCACAGGCTTCGATATAGACCTCAGAAGGTATATAAGAATTTACCCTGCCAGTGGACAGGGTAAACTCTTCAGCTATCGCCGCGAAATAAGACACGGGCGGGAAAAATGCCATTTCCAGCAGCATCTAGTCGATATCTCCTTTTTCGTTGCTTGAATTGGCCTTTACGATACCGCGTTTAGATGAACGGATGAAGTTAAGGATTGTTGCCTTCTCTTCGGAATCAGGGAAACCGGCCTCAACCTTGGCACAGCCGTCAGTGATATTGTAACCCTGGAAATAGATGGTATCGTAGATATCCTTGATATTTCTTACAGTCTCAGCAGAGAATCCTCTTCTGCGGAGTCCGACGATGTTCACACCGGCATAGCAGATAGGATCACGTCCGCAAAGCGCGTATGGTGGAATGTCCTTGTTGATCTTGGACATGCCGCCGATCATCGCATGGCAACCGACTCTCGTAAACTGGTGAGCCTTCGCGCCGCCGCCGATGATAGCCCAGTCATCAACCTCTGTTTCACCGGCAATGCCGACGTAACTTACAAGGATACAATGACTTCCTACCTGACAGTCGTGAGCGATATGCACGTATGACATGATCAATGTGTTGCTTCCGACCTTGGTAACGCCCTTTCCGCTGGCCTTGGTGCCACGGTTGATGGTAACGCACTCACGGATAGTCACATTGTCGCCGATTTCCACGTATGTCACCTCGCCGTCGAATTTAAGGTCCTGAGGAACAGCACCTACTACAGCGCCAGGGAACACTTCGCAGTTCTTGCCCATCTTTACATAAGGATAAATCACTGCGTGAGGATAAATCTTGCAGCCGTCACCTATCTGTACATCATCATCAATGAATGCGTATGGGCCGATTTCGATATTGTCTCCCAGAATAGCCTTCGGGCTGACAGTTGCCAATGGATGAATCTTGTTCATAGTAATTATTTCATTTTAGCCAGGAGGGCACGCACTGCCTTCGCTGTATTTGTATTAATGGTATGTCCCGGCTTGAATGCAGTAACCTTGGCATTCAGATATCCGCCGGCAAGTCTCATGTCGCCGATCATATCCAGAAGCTTATGTCTTCCGCATTCGTTAGGGAAATGAAGTTTCAGATTGCTGAGATAGCCGCTTTCGCTTACGCCGAGTTTAGGCTGGTTGAAAAGTGTCGCCATCCTGTCGAGCTGTTCATCAGTGACAGGGTGCTCCACGATTACGATGGCATTGTCCACATCACCGCCCTTTACCAGATTGTTGGCGAAGAGGAACTCGACCTCGTGGAAGAAAACGAAAGTGCGGCAAGGGCCGATTTCATTTGCATAATCCTTGGTCAAGTCCCACGCGGCGCTCTGGACGCCGAGTACATGGGAATTGAAATCCACTTTAATGTCGTAGGAAGGAGCATCGGCAGGAGTCACTTTCACCCATGAACCGGTCTTCTCATCCTTGATCTCGACCTCGTCAGGAACAGTGATGTAAACTCTCTCGGCATTCTGCTCCGCCAGACCGGCCTCGGAGAAGGCCTTCACATAAGGGAGCGCGCTGCCGTCCAGAATAGGGACCTCGACATTGTCCAGTTCGACAACAGCATTGTCAATGCCCATTCCGGTCAATGCCGACATTATATGTTCGATAGTAGAGACCGAAATTTCGCCTTCCGATATCGTCGTGCTGCGGGCCGTACTGGACACATTTTCCGCAAGGGCTTTCACAAAAGCCTCTGTGCCGATATCTTTCCGGAGGAATACGATTCCTGTATTTTCCGGAGCCGGCTTCACTGTCATCTCTGCAATGCGGCCGGTATGAAGACCTTTGCCATGGAACTGGCAAGCGCTATTGAGTGTATGCTGCTTCATCTTTTTTATCACAAAATTTTCTTATAGTCTGCAAATATATGTATTTTTCAGCGACTTGACCAAATTTCGGATTATTCCTTGCCCTGCTGCTTGAAAACAGCGTAGCTCCTCATATAGTTCTTGATAGGGATTGCAGGGGAACCGAGGAGGACTTCTCCGGATTTCCTGATGCTGCCGATGACGCCTGCCTGTGCACCGATGGTGGTATTGTCCGGAATCATGATATGTCCCGCGATACCTACCTGACCGCCGATGATGCAGTTCTTTCCGATCTTGGCAGAACCGGCGATACCGCATTGCGCAGCCATTACGGTATTGTCACCGATGACGACATTGTGCGCAATCTGGCAGAGGTTGTCGATTTTCACGCCTTTTCCGATGATGGTCGACTCCATTTCGGACTTGTCGATGGTGGTTCCGGCGCCGATTTCGACATTGTCACCGATGATGACATTGCCCAAGTGCTCGATTTTCTCCCAGGTACCGTCAGGCTGAGGCGCGTTTCCGAAGCCGTCGGATCCGATGACGGCATTGGAATGGATGATCACATTGTCACCTATTATCATTCCCGGATAGATGCATACGCCAGGATAGATGATGCAATGGGAACCTATCTTGGTATTGTCACCGACATATACGTTTTCGTAGATTTTCGTATAGTCGCCGACTACGGCATGATGGCCTACATATGAGTGGCTGCCGAGGTAAACTTTTTTTCCGAATTTGGTGGTAAGGAACCATGATGAACGGAATCCGCGATGCCTGCGGTCGGTCCTTTTCTGTGTGGCCACATATTTCAGGAGCTCGGCGACGGCAGTGTATGCATCTGCCACCCTGATCATCGTGCACGATACCTGCTGCTTAGGCTCGAACGTATTGTTCACCAGAAGGATACTGGCCTTGCAGGTATATACATAATGTTCATATTTCGGGTTTGCGAAGAAGCACAACTGTCCTTCCTTGCCATGCTCGATTTTAGCAAATGATGTAACCTTTACCTCAGGGTCGCCGTCTACGGTTCCCTTCAGCACTTTCGCCAGCTGTTTGGCTGTAAATTCCATAGTACCAAGTATTTTATTTTACCCCGCCGGAAGCGGAATTATTAAACTCTTTGTGCAAATGTAACACTTTTTTTTCCATTTACGGAAATTTTAAGTATCTTTGCAAGGTGAGTTGAGATAGGGGACGAGCGCGTCTCCTGTCTTTTTTTATAAGAGCGTACACATTTATGGAAAAAACATTGATATATCAGACGATGGCGGGTCCGGTGGAAGAGCGCGGATGTTTCATCACTGATATCACGGTCAGTCCTGACAATGACATTGTCATAGCCATTGAATCGGAGGAAGGGACTGTGGTGATGGACGATTGCGTGGCGGTGAACGACGCTTTCCTGGCAGCATTCGACCAGGACAAGGAAGATTATTCATTGACCGTGACTTCAGCAGGGCTCGACCAGCCTTTCAAGATCGTGAAACAGTATGTAAAGGCTGTCGGGACGAAGGTCGTCGTGAAGACCAGGGACGGAAGGAAGCTCACCGGGAAGATGGAGAGCGCGGATGAAAACGGATTTACCGTCTCGTATGAGGTGAAGGAAGCCGTTCCGGGAAAGAAGAAAAAGGAACTGGTACGCCACGAAGAGACTTTCGCCTACGGTGATGTCAATTCCGTAATGCCGCACATTGATTTCGAATAATATAATAAAAGTACAATATATGGATTCAGAAAAAATCGACCTCAAAACCGCGTTTGCGCTTTTCAAGGACGAAAAGCATATTGACCGCCCTGTAATGATGGGTGTGCTCAAGGATGTTTTCATGACACAGCTTACCAAGACTTTCGGCTCGGCCGACAACTTCGACGTCATCATCAATGTCGACAAGGGAGACTGCGAGATCTACCAGAATCTGGAGGTCGTGGAGAATGTGGAGAACCCCAACACCCAGATTTCTCTGGAGGAGGTCAACAAGAACGGCGACGACTACGAACTCGGCGAGACATTTACCAGGAAGGTGGAGCTCAAAGATTTCGGAAGACGTGGAATCCTCAATATCCGCCAGAATCTTCAGGGAAGAATCATGGATATAGAGAAAGCCAACCTCTATAACAAATATACGGACAAGATCGGCGAGATCTTCACCGGTGAAGTTTACCAGACATGGTCCAAGGAGGTGCTTATCCTCGATGAGGACGGCAACGAGCTCAGACTGCCCAAGAACGAGCAGATTCCGGGCGAGCATTTCAAGAAGAACGACACCGTCCGCGCCATCATCAAGAGCGTGGAGATGAAGAACAATACCACTCCTTACATTGTCCTTTCCAGAACTTCCGACGAGTTCCTCAAGAAGCTTTTCGAGCAGGAGGTTCCTGAGATTTTCGACGGACTCATCACTATCAAGAAGGTAGTCCGCATCCCTGGCGAGAGAGCGAAGGTGGCCGTAGAGTCTTATGACGACAGAATCGATCCTATCGGAGCTTGTATCGGTGTGAAGGGTTCCAGAATCATCGGCATCGTACGCGAGCTCAGGAACGAGAACATCGACGTTCTCCAGTGGACAAGCAACACCCAGCTTCTCATCCAGAGGGCGCTTAACCCTGCGAAGATTTCTTCCATCGACATGGGTACTGACGAGAACGACAAGATCAAGGTGTTCATGCTGCCTGACGAAGTCAAGAAAGGTATCGGCAAGGGCGGCTGCAACATCAAGCTTGCAGGCATGCTCGTAGGACGCGAGATCGAGGTTTGGAGAGAGATGCCTAAGGAAGACGGAGAGGAAGAGGGCGACGATGAGGATGTATTGCTCAGCGAGTTCAACAACGAGATCGATCCTTGGGTCATCGAGAGACTCCAGTCAATCGGTTGTGATACCGCGAAGAGCGTATTGGCACTGGATCCTGCGGACATCGCCAAGAGGGCTGACCTCGAGGACGAGACCGTAGAGGAGGTTGTCAACATTCTCCGTGCTGAATTCGAAGAAGAGTAGAAGAAGCTGCAAGACAGATTCTAATTTATAAATTTTAAAGGGGTTTTTATGGCAGAAATCAGACTGAACAAGCTAACAAGACAATTTAACGTGGGACTTCAGACATTGGTGGATTTCCTGAACGGGAAGGGCGCCAATGTGGAGATGAATCCTAACGCGAAAGTATCTGACGAGTATATTCCAGATCTGGAGAAGGCTTTCGGCGGCGACGCCAAGGCCAAGGAGGATTCGGAGCGCGTGCAGATCAAGATAAAGGAAATCATTGAGAAAGGCACCAAGAAGAAAGACGATGATGAGGAGGAGCCGGCTAGCGGCACCGTCATCATCCGTGGCGCCGGCAACAGCTCATTCGCGAAAGCGGAAGAGGCTGAGGCACCTGCCGAGGAAGTGAAGGCAGAGCCTGAGGTAAAGCCGGAAGAGGAGGCAGCTCCAGCTAAAGTTGCTGAGCCTGAGGCAGTTCCAGAGCAGAAGCCGGAACCAATGCCTGAACCGGAACCTGTACAGGAGCCTGAGCCTGTCATGAAAGAGGAGATTAAAGTGGAGGAGAAACCTGTCATCGAAGAGAAACCGGTGGCAGAGCCGGAGCCTGCAGCACCTGTTGCTGCGACATTGGCCGTAACGGAAGAAAAGCCTGAGAAACCATCCGTTCCAACCCCTGCGGAGGAGGCTCATTCCGGACAGGCCAAGAAATCCGACATCAAGAAGAGCGACAGGGCACCTAAGGAGTTCAATCCTAAGGTGGACAAGGCCAAGCTGAAAGCAGAGCACAAGCTGCAGAAGGCTGCTTCAAGTTCTGACGAAGAGGAGACGACTGCAAGCACCGGCGGTCTGAAGATTGTCGGCAAGGTGGATTTGTCCCAGTTCGAGCCTAAAAAGAACAAGAAGAGAGAGCGCATTGCCAAGGGCGGAAGCCAGAAGGTCGATGTGAACAAGATTGACAATGACGACAACCGCAAGGACGGCAACAAGAAGAACCGTCAGGGCGGAAACAACGGTCAGAACAACGGCCAGAACGGAAAGAAAGATTTCCGTCAGGGCGGAAACAACGGCGGCCAGCAGCAGGGCGGTGGAAAGAACCGTCGCAAGGACCGCAACAATGACCGCTTCAAGCCGGCAATGACAGAAGCCGAGCAGGAAGAAATGCAGAAGGAAATCCAGAAGCAGGTCAAGGAGACCTACGCAAGGATGAACGACAGCAAGTCCAAGAACAACTTCGGCGCAAAACACAGAAAGGAGAAGAGGGAGCTCGCATCCCAGAAACTTCAGGAGGAGATGGCTCAGGAGGCAGCAGAGAAGAAGATTCTCAAGGTTACCGAGTTCGTGACCGTCAATGACCTCGCCACTCTCATGAACAATACTCCTGTGAACAAGGTCATCGAGGCATGTTTCAGCCTGGGTCTCATGGTGTCAATCAACCAGAGGCTTGACGCAGAGGCACTTGTACTCGTGGCAGAGGAGTTCGGATACAAGGTGGAGTTCGTCACCGCCGACATCCAGAACGAAATCAACCAGGAGACCGACGAGCCGGAGAACGAGGCTGACCTCGTGACAAGGCCGCCTATCATCACGGTGATGGGACACGTCGACCATGGCAAGACTTCGCTCCTCGACTATATTAGGCAGACCAATGTGATCGCCGGTGAAGCCGGAGGTATCACACAGCACATTGGTGCATACAACGTGGTACTCCACGACGGAAGGAAGATTACCTTCCTCGATACTCCTGGTCATGAGGCATTTACAGCGATGCGTGCCCGTGGTGCACAGCTTACCGACCTTGCGATCATCATCATTGCGGCTGACGACGCCGTGATGCCGCAGACAGTGGAGGCCATCAACCATGCGCAGGCTGCCGGAGTCCCTATGGTATTCGCCATCAACAAGATAGACAAGCCGGGCGCACAGCCGGAGAAGATCCGTCAGCAGCTGGCTCAAATGAATATCCTTGTGGAGGACTGGGGAGGAAAATACCAGTGCCAGGAAATTTCTGCAAAGAAGGGTCTCAACGTGGACAAGCTTCTGGAGAAAGTGCTCCTGGAAACTGACCTCATGGACCTGAAGGCAAATCCTAAGAGGCTTGGTGTAGGTACAGTGATCGAGTCCTCTCTCGACAAGGGCCGCGGATATCTCGCGACAATCCTTGTCCAGGACGGAACGGTCCACACGGGAGACATGATGCTCAGCGGCTGCTACTACGGACGTGTAAAGGCCATGTTCAATGAGCGTGGACAGAAAGTCGAGACGGCAGGACCTTCAACTCCTGTCTCAATTCTCGGTCTGAACGGTGCTCCTAGCGCAGGTGACAAGTTCAACATCATGAACGACGAGAAAGAGGCCAAGGCCATCGCCAACAAACGTGAGCAGCTCATCCGTATCCAGGGCATCAAGACCCAGAAGCACATGACATTGGAGGAAATCGGACGTCGTATCGCCATCGGCAACTTCAAAGAGCTGAACATCATCGTCAAGGGAGACGTGGACGGTTCAGTGGAGGCTCTGTCAGACTCACTTATCAAGCTCTCTACAGAGGAGGTTCGTGTCAATGTTATCCACAAGTCAGTGGGTGCAATTTCCGAGTCCGATGTCATGTTGGCTACCGCATCCGATGCGATCATCATCGGTTTCCAGGTACGTCCTTCAGCTGACGCAAGAAACCTTGCAGAGAAAGAGGGCATCGAAATCCGTCTCTACTCCATCATCTATGATGCTATCAATGAGGTTACTGACGGTATCGAGGGTATGCTCGAACCGGAGAAGAAGGAAGAAGTCACAGCTACCGCAGAGGTCAAGCAGACATTCCACATTTCCAAGGTCGGCACCATCGCAGGATGTCTCATCAAGGACGGCAAGATGCAAGCCAAGAGCAAGGTCCGTCTTATCCGCGACGGCATCGTAGTCTACACCGGAGAACTTTCCTCACTCAAACGCGGCAAGGATGACGCCAAGGAGGTTACCGCCGGCATGGAGTGCGGTATCGGAATTGACAAATACAATGATGTCAAACCTGGCGATGTCATCGAGGCATTCCAGATTGTCGAAATCAAAAGGACGCTGTAACGCTTCCACATAATTTGAAAACCGACTGATGCAAGTTCCTGCATCAGTCGGTTTTTTATTCTACGTGTTTGAGTGTGACATTGCTAATGGGAGAGGAAAAGCTCTGGGGCTATTTCAAGCGCTTAAATTGAACAAGTTGGCAGGAGTCAATAATTCTCATCCTCCGTGTTATTCGCTGATTACCAGACCATTAGAAGCATTAATCAAAACAGATTGACATGCCAACTCCCATGTTTTTTCATGAGACTTGGCATGGGCTCGTTAGTACAACTCATTGATACATTGCCATTTAGTCAAAAACCAAGCTGCCAACTTGTTCGGAAATAGGGGCGTTTTTATGGACGAAATGTTATAAACTATCTTCCGGAACATATTCCAGGATGTCGCCGGGTTGGCAGTCGAGGGCACGGCAGAGGGCCTCCAGGGTGGAAAAGCGCACTACCTTCGCCTTGCCTGTTTTCAGAATGGAAAGATTCGTGGCGGAGATACCGACTTTTTCAGCCAGCTCCCCGCTCGACATCTTTCTGCGGGCCAGCATTACATCTATGTTGACTGTAATTGGCATAATTGTTATTCAGTAGCCTCCCCTTCTGTCTTGGCCGGCTGTTCCTCCGCGCCCTTGAGATAACTTGGAAGATTCATGCCTGCCATCTTGAACAGCTCGTCAAGCGGCGGAACAGACTGCATCATACCGGAAATGAAATTGGCAGTGGACGTCTTGCCGTCACCCTTGCCGTTGCCGTCCCATACGGTAACCTTGTCGATCTTGATGCCTTTGACAGCCTCGACCTGAGTCTTGACAAGTTCAGGAAGCTTGTCCGCGATAAGCATGAGCACAGCCTTCTGCGCATCACCCTCGGCAGCACCGACAAGCTTCTGGAAACCCTCAGCCTGCTTGGTAAGAATCTCCTCGATACCCTTCGCCTGGGCAGCCATCTTCGCATAAATCGCATCAGCCTCACCCTGAGCCGTCCTGCGCAATTTCTCGGCCTCAGCCTCAGCGTCAATGATGGCCTTCTCCTTTTCAATCTGTGCAGGTACGACAATGTTTGCCTGCTGGGTAGCCTGTTCCCTGGCAGCACGCGCAAGTTCGGCATTCTGTTCAGCCTTATATGCTTCCTCCATCGCCTTCGCAGCCTGGACCTTTTCGGCAGCGATCGCAATTCTTGCAGCCTCGGCCTCCTTTTCACGCCTGATGGCATCGGAATTGGCAATCGCTATCTTGGAATTGTTCTCACCCTCGACCGCCTTGGCATTGGCATCCGCAGTGGAAATTCTGGTATCGCGGACGGTTTCCGCAATGCGGATATCCTTGTCCCTATCTGCCTCGGCCTTACCGATTTCACCGAAACGGTTCTGCTCGGCGACACTCTTCTTGGCATCATTGATAGCCTTGGCCGCAGCCTCCTTTCCGAGAGCCTCGATGTAGCCGGACTCGTCACGGATATCGGTGACATTCACATTGATAAGCTTCAGACCGATCTTGCGGAGCTCCGCCTCGACATTGGTACTGACATTGGCGAGGAACTTGTCGCGGTCAGAGTTGATTTCCTCGATGTCCATGGTCGCGATGACGAGCCTGAGCTGTCCGAAAAGGATATCGGTGGCGATGTTCTGGACATTCTCGATGGTGAGTCCGAGGAGACGCTCTGCCGCATTGGTCATATTCTCGGGCTCCGTGGAGATACCGACGGTGAAGCGGCAAGGCACATCCACGCGGATATTCTGCTTGCTGAGCGCATTGGTAAGGTTGCATTCGATGGAAATCGGGGTAAGATCCAGGAACGAATAGCTCTGGAAAACAGGCCAGATGAAAGCGGCACCGCCGTGAATACACTTGGCTGACGACGACCCGCCGTTCTTGTTTTTCCTCGTCTTTCCGTAAATAACGAGAATCTTGTCAGACGGACAACGCTTATAGCGGTTAAGTATTGCGGCCAATGTGACTATGAGCACGACCACCGCAATCGCAATGATGATAATTATTTCCATATCACAATGTATTAGGTGTTATTAAATAATCAGCGACTCCAGCGGTTCCACGAGCAAGGTACTGGAATCTATCACTTCCACCACCTTGATCTGTGCACCGGTAGCGATTGTGTCACAATCAGTTACCGCATCGTATTCGCGTACGGATTCATTGATGACAATCTGCACTTTTCCCGTTCCCTTCCTCTCTCCTGGAATCGTCAGATAGACTTTTCCATGGCATCCGACAGCAGATTTATAGACATCTATATTGCCCGACTGCTGCATCCCGGCCAGCCACTTGAACATCAGCATGACGACGGTGACGAGGACCGCGCCGACGAAAAACGCCAGCAGCAGGACCAATGCCTCCGAACGGAATTTCCCGTGCATCAATATCGCCGTCCAGCTGAATCCGAGGAAGAAATTTACCAAGTTCCTGAATGTGAACAGGTTCATCGAAGGATCGCCGACGAAATCGGGATTCATGTCCATCCCGCCGCCGAGATCAGTGTCAATGCCGCCGCCCAAATCCGTATCAGAGTCGACTCCGACAAATGTGAGTATACTCTGAATAATAAAGGTCAATGACGTAGCTATGGCGATGCACCATAGAATTTTCATAAACAAGTCCAGCGAAGTCCACCATTCAGTAATCATAGCAAATATTTTTTCGGGGCAATGTCCCAGGTTGTTTCCGCTAATATAAAAACTATTTTACGAATAACGATAAATTTTCTTCAAAATTCGTAAAGATTCTATCGCGTGAGCGAGCCGACATTGTCCGTGAACACTTCTTCGCGGTCATCAGGGCCGATGGTGGAGAAGGTAACGTTGTCCAGAACCACCTCGCCGACATTGCGGAAATAGGCTCCGTAGGACGGGAAGTATGGCCATTGGTCGAAAGGCATTGAGGCTATTTTCGCGCCCAGACCCGGCTCCGGAATACCGATGAATGAGAATGACGAGTTCCGGATGGTCACCTTGTCGGTTGTCGCGCTCCCCCAGCTTTTCACTGACAATGCCATACGGCGGCAATCGGAAGCATGATAGTTTTCTATCGTAACGTCGGTGCAATGATTGTCATCCGGCAATGTCATGCAGAAAGGCGACAGCACATTTTCCGCGGTACAGTCCTTAATATAAATGCCTGATAATGTGCCAGGTGCATCTCCCCATCCGCCCGGCTCAAAAATCATGGCATGGAGCATTTCGCCGCCTTTGTCTGACGTGGTGCGGTGCGGGGAACGGCCGGGGCCGACGAATGTGCAGCCTGAAACAAGGACATTTTCAGACGGCATGATCATACGGAGTCCATTGCAGGAAGAATTGAACCGGCACCTGTCGATCACCATGTCATGCCAATATCCGCCGGCCATGCTGTCATCGCCGGTAGAAAAATCGCACTCACTGACATTGACATTATCCCCTCCTCTGATGTGGATGCCATCCCAGCCGCCGGTAATCCGGAGGCCATCGAATTGGCTGTCAGTCAGTTCGTAGCCGAGAATTGCGTAATTCGAGGAATTGTCAATGCTGATTCCCGACATCTTGAAACCGGACGTTTCAGCGACAAGCACAGTGTGCGGCCCGCGCATTCCTTCTTCGCCAAGAGGATTGCCAATGCTGCCGCCGTCAATTCTTCCGGACCCGGTAATGGACGCTCCGTCAGCACGATAAGCTATGACAAGGGCCTGTGACCATATAGTATCGGAAACGCAGTTCTGATTTGCAGTCCCGACGCCGGTGTCATATTTGGACATGTCCTTGTCGGTGATGTAATGGCCGTACGAAACCAGATCCGGATTCGCCAAAATCGCCGCGCCGGCTTCCAATTTCAGTTCCACGCCGGCTTTCAGATAAATGGTGCCGCTCATGAATCCGCCTGCCGGAACGATGACCGTGCCGCCGCCAGCGCGGTTGCAGCTGTCAATGGCGGCATTGATTATCAATGCATTGTCGAACCCGGAATCGGTTTTCGCGCCCAAATCGGTGATTTTCAATGACAGGCTACGGGAGCATGCGGTCAATGCCAGGAATGTGGCCAATATTGCGGAAAGATGTCTCATGAAATTTGAATTTTTAACGCTTGTCCAACGAAAAAGGCGTTTCAAAACTTCCGTTTCAAAACGCCCTTCGGTTGAGATACCACGACTCGAACGTGGACTAAGTGAACCAAAATCACTTGTGCTGCCATTACACCATACCTCAATTCATCTCGGCAAAGATAGGATTAATTTCCCTTTCCGCCAAAAGTATTTCGCTCCAGACGCGTAAAATCTACATAACGCGCTGTGATAATGCCATTTTTGTCGACACGGACGATATATGGAAGTGAAGTCAAATCAAATGAATCCAGCAAGGCTTCCTCGGGCTGCATCTTCACGAAAAGCACACGCATTTTCCTGTCGGCCGACATGAGCCGCTCTGCAGAAGCGATATTGTCCTGACATGAACTGCATTCCTCGTCATAGAACATGATATAGGTATCGCGTCTGAGCCGTGAAAGCTGCCAGGTCTTCTGACGGCGCTGTTTCCACATGCCGTTTTCTGCAGAACGTCCATGCGCCTGCACGCCGCTCACCTCCACGTCAGGCACGTGGCTTCCCGGCATTGCCCTGGACAGGAGATCCGACATCGTCCTTGCGTATCCTATGATTTTCAGCGAATCGGACGGAGTGTCCCAGACATCCTGTCTGGACAGTATGTATTTATCAGTCAAATACTTGCACGCCTCCTTGTAACAGCCTTCAGGCATTATCGAAAGATAATAGAACAAGTCTCCGACAGCCTCCTTGAAGGCGGAAGGACTAGCGGCCGTACGTGCGGCAATCCTATCGGAAACGCCATTTATGTCCGCGGTGCTGATATCCTCGCCAAAAGAGACGAAAATATCGCCCAACTTTTTCATTGATTCTGGTGAGCCATACTCGTAATCATCTGAAGAATAGATGTTCCGCAGCATTGCACCGAGAGCGGGCACATCCAGGCGACGGCCTAGAACAGCATTGTCTTTACCTATCAGGAACATCTGCGGGGTCTTGAGCACGCCGTATTTCCTCTGGAAATCGGAGGATAGTTCAGGGTCCCAGAAATGACGGACATTGACCTGCGGCGAACTGACTTCGAGCCGGGCCTCGCGGTATTTTTTCCAGGCTAGACTGTCCGAACCGACATAGACGGCATCGACGTCGAGCGGATAGCTGACAGCATTGAGCCAGGTCCTCAACATTACAGTCTGGACCAGACAGTCAGGGCATCCCGTATCGTAGAAATACAAGACGGAATAACGTTTCGACGGTTGAGCGAAAAGATTGGTTTCCAGCCCTTTGTCATCCGTCATCACAAGTTCCGGCGCCTTCTCCCCCACCAGCGACTGACGATTGAAATCCGCAAAGATTCGGGCGTTCATCAGGTCAATGTCGTTCTTCATGCGGACCTTCCCGGTGAAGAACCAGTTGTCGGCAATGTCAATGGCTACGGCCTCGACTCCCATCACCGCAGATTTCACATAGCTGGCGTACAGATACAACGCAACATGCTGGCGTACAAGGGAATCCGTACAGCTGGAAATGAGGAACGAGCATTCTACCTTCTGCGCCTCGACATCCAGCGGTTCTATTGCCTTCACATATCCGGCCAGCTTCGCATCCAAAGCATTGAACACGGCCGTATCCGCTTCCTGTGCCCGTGCGGGCAGAAGGAGCGAAAGCGCGAAAAACGCCGATAAAGCTATATGTTTCAATGCATTGAACATCTTATTTGGCCTCCGGTAGAACGACTCCTTCCGGGAGGAAGAGCGAGGTGTCGCCGTGATGTTTCAATATGTCGCGCACCGCGGATGACGAAATATGCGCAAACTCCTGAGCTGTAGGGATTATGATGGTCTCGACATCGGGCGCAAGGCGGCGGTTCGCATCAGCGATGGAGCGTTCCGTCTCGAAGTCTATCATATTGCGGACTCCGCGCACGATGTGGCGTATTCCAAGTTCATGGCAAGTGTCGATTGTCAAATTGTCATATTTTATGATGCTGACGCCCTCCAGGCCCTCGACAGCTTGACTTATGATGGCAATGCGCTGGTCCATGTCGAAGAAGCCGCGCTTGTCCTGGTTGATGCCGACAGCGACGACGACTTCGTCGAACATTGTCAATGCCCTTTTAAGAATATTGAGATGTCCCGCCGTAAAAGGATCGAAGGATCCGGGGAACAATGCTTTTGTTTTCATTACACTAATAATTATAGTTTCGCAAATATACGAACACGATTACAACTGCCAGTCGATGGGAGTTTTTCCTTCCGACCGGAGGATTTCATTGGTCTTGGAAAAATGCCTGCAGCCGAAGAACGCGCCGCGAGCCAGAGGAGATGGGTGCGCCGCCTCCAGGACATGGTGCCTGGACGTATCAATGAGCGCCTTCTTGCTGCGCGCGAAATTTCCCCACAAAAGGAAGACCACACCTTCGCAATGCTCTGATATATAGCTTATGACAGCGTCCGTAAACTGTTGCCAGCCGATGGCGCTATGCGACGTAGGCTCCCCTGCGCGCACTGTCAGGACGGCATTCAGAAGCAGAACTCCCTGCTCGGCCCATTTTCTCAAATCCGGGCAGCCGCTCATCCGGACACCCAAGTCGCTTTCGATCTCCTTGAAGATATTTTTCAATGAAGGAGGCGCAGGGACACCGGCAGGAACGGAAAAGGACAAGCCCATGGCCTGTCCATAGCCATGATACGGGTCCTGACCCAATATCACGACTTTCACCTTGTCTACCGGAGTAAGTTCGAATGCCTTGAAAATATCTTTCCCCGGAGGAAAAACCTGACGTCCTTCAGCCTTTTCCTTGTGAAGATATTGCATCAGGGAAGCGAAATACGGTTTATCGAACTCGCTCTGCAATGCTTCTTTCCAGCTTTCTTCTATCTGAACATTCATTTCTGGAACACGAATCTTAGTACATCGTCAATGGTCTTGACATACTCGAACGTAAGACCTTCGATATATTTTTCATTGATATCCTCGATATCCTTCCTGTTGTCTTCAGAGATGACGATAGCGGTGACGCCGGCCCTTTTCGCGGCGAGGATCTTCTCCTTGATGCCGCCGACTGGAAGCACACGGCCCCTCAACGTCGTCTCGCCCGTCATGGCAATGCCTTCCCTTACAGGTTCATTTCTAAGTGCGGAAAGCATTGAACATACGAGAGTTATGCCGGCAGACGGGCCATCCTTAGGGGTCGCGCCCTCAGGGACATGCACATGGATGTCGTGAGCATCGAAGTCCTTGGAATCCATCTTCGCGAGCTCCGGATGCGCCTTGATATATTGGTACGCAATCGTGGCGGACTCCTTCATGACATTGCCGAGATTTCCGGTCATTGTCAGCTGGCCCTTGCCCGCGCTCACGGAACTCTCGACGAACAGAATTTCTCCGCCCATCTGCGTCCACGCCAGACCGGTAACGACGCCGACTCCCTCGTTTCCGCTCTGCTTGTCATGGAAGGCGGTAGGAAGACCGAGATATTCCTTCAAGTGCTCCTTCTTGATGACAGACGGGAAAACCTGATCCATGGCTATCTTCTTCGCCGTCACGCGCGCAATCTTCGCAATCTGCTTCTCCAGACCACGCACGCCGGACTCATGTGTGTACTGGTCAATGATTTCGGCCAATGCACTTTTATCAATGCGGAGTTCCTTCTTGCCGATTCCGTGCTCTTCAAGTTCGCGAGGCAGGAGGAATTTCTTGGCGATTTCCATCTTCTCTTCAGCAAGATAGCCGGTGACATTGATAAGTTCCATTCGGTCCAGAAGTGCCGGCTGAATGGTGGAAATGTCATTGGCAGTCGTGATGAACAGGACATGGGACAAGTCATAGTCCACGTCCAGATAGTTGTCGTGGAACGTCACATTCTGCTCAGGGTCAAGTACTTCCAGCAATGCAGAAGACGGGTCGCCCTTGAAGTCGCTGCTGAGCTTGTCGATTTCATCGAGCACCATTACAGGATTGGAAGTGCCCGCCCTGGAAATGCCGTTCAGAATCCTGCCAGGCAATGCGCCGATATATGTCTTCCGGTGTCCACGGATCTCAGCCTCGTCGTGCATGCCGCCGAGGGCGATACGCACGTATTTCCTGCCGATAGCCTTGGCAATGGACTTGCCGAGACTCGTCTTGCCGACTCCCGGAGGGCCGTAGAGACAGAGGATAGGTGATTTCATGTCCCCACGCAATTTCAGCACTGCAAGATATTCAATGATTCTTTCCTTTACCTTCTCCAATCCGTAATGGTCGTCATCCAGAACCTTTTGCGCATGCTTCAAGTCCAGATTATCCTTGGAAAGATGATTCCAAGGGAGTTCAAGCATGAACTTGATATAATTATATTGTATGCTGTAATCCGGAGATGACGGATTGTATTTCTCAAGTTTGGCAATTTCCTTCTCGAAAATCTCCTTTGCGGAATCAGGCCAGTCTTTCTTCGACGCTTCGGCACGCAGTTTTTCTATCTCCTCATCATCGTCCATACCAAGTTCTTCCTGAATTGTACGAAGCTGGTTGTTAAGATAATACTCCCTCTGCTGCTGGTCGATTTCGTTCTTCACCTTGGAGTTGATCTCCTGCTTGATCTTCAGGAGTTCAACCTGTGTGTCAAGAACATTGAGCAACTTCATTGCCCTAACTTTAAGATCCTCATATTTAAGGAGTTCGACCTTGTCGAAGAAGTTTTCGACGTCGATGGTCGTGGCGATGAAATTCACCAGGAAATTAAAATCCTCGATGGACTTGACGGCATTGGCAGCCTCCTTGGGCGCGAACGACGACGACTTGATGATGGCGGACGCCTTTTCTTTCAGCGAATCTGCAATCACCTTGATCTCAGGGTCTTCCGGGTTCGCCTCGAACTCTTCCAGATATCTCACGTGAGCACGCAGATACGGCTCCGAAGAGACGACATCCTCGATTTCGAATCTTTTAAGTCCCTGCAGCACAGCCGATATCGTACCGTCAGGCATTTCAAATGTCTTGATGATGCGGGCTACCGTACCGAACGGGAACAAGTCGTCCAGAGCCGGATCCTCCACGCTGACGTCATTCTGCGGAACGGCGCCGATCAGGGAATTCGACTTATGGGCATCTTCTATGAGTTTTATGGATTTTTCGCGGCCGATGGTGATCGGGAAAATCGAGCCCGGAAAAATGACAGCATTTCTCAATGCCAGCAACGGCAATGTGTCAGGCATGGCGATGTCTTCCGTCTGTGACGGTATCTCTCCACTCATGACAGGAATAATGCTGACTTCTGCCCCGGCGGGCGAAAACATATCCGAATATTTATCAATCATACACTTATATTATAAATCATCACTACTACACCCTACTGCCAATTTGGCATTGACAGCAGTATTTGTTTCACAGACCTACATTAGTCAATCTTTATGCCAATGCAAATTTGAGGAAATTTAGTCAGTAAATAAAATAAACGCACGTAAATTCCTGCATAAAAGTTTGTTAATAAAAAAAATAAACGTACCTTTGCTGACCGATTTGATTTGAAATCTTTAGTAAATGAGTTAAAAATATAAGTTATCATGACCAAAGCAGAGATCGTAAACGAGGTTGCTAAGTCAACCGGACTTGAGAAAACAACAGTACAGACTGTTGTCGAGGCTTTCATGGAGAGCGTTAAGGATTCCCTCGCAAAGGGCAATCCGGTATATCTTCGTGGTTTCGGCAGCTTCATCATCAAGCACAGAGCTGAGAAGGCTGCCCGTAACATCACCAAGAACACGACCATGACAATCCCGGCACACGACATTCCGGCTTTCAAGCCAGCGAAGGTGTTCGTATGTACTGTTAAGAAATAATCAATAAAAATCTTTTAATCTATGCCAAGCGGTAAAAAGAGAAAGAGACATAAGATGGCAACGCACAAACGTAAAAAGCGTTTGCGCAAGAACAGACATAAGAAGAAGTAATTTTTCAGTGTCTGCCATTTTAGCAGTCTGCTAAGAGAGAGAGGCTGACCGGTAGTCCGGACGGCCTCTTTAGTTTTTTGTGAAGAGGCATTGCCTTTTCTGCCTATTAAATTAATATTGATTTATCCTGATGGAGTCTGAGAAAGAATCAGTCAAAGATCTGATTGTAGATGTCAGCGAGGAGGAGGTAAGGTTAGCCTTATTGGACAACCACCGTCTCATCGAATTGAACAAGGAGTCCAGTAACGGTCACAGCTTCACTGTCGGGGATGTATTCCTCGGCAAGGTGAAGAAAGTGATGCCCGCGCTGAATGCGGCGTTTGTAGACATCGGAGACGAAAAGGAAGCATTTATCCACTATCTGGATTTGGGTCTGTATTTCAATGCGTTCGACGAATTCGTCCGCAAGACAAATACTAACACCAACGCCAATGATTTGTTCACCGGCATTGAACTTGGTCCGATCCTCGCAAAGGAGGGGCAGATCGAGAATCATCTAAAACCGGGACAGATGGTGATCGTCCAAATCGTAAAGGAGCCGATTTCGACAAAGGGTTCGCGACTCACAGCTGAGATTTCATTGGCAGGACGCAATATTGTACTCCTCCCTTTCGCAAAGAAAGTGAGCATATCCCAGAAGATAGCATCCAAGGAAGAGAAAAAGAGACTTGAGACACTTGTCAGGAGCATTCTCCCGCCGAATTACGGTGCAATTATCCGCACTGCCGCTGAAGGAAAGAACGCGGCAATTCTGGTTTCAGAATTGAAGTCGCTCATCAGCAAATGGGAGAGTTCATGGACGAAGTTGTCCAAATTCAAGAATGTCCAGCTGCTCTTTACTGAGTACAGCAAGACCACCACGATTCTCCGCGATCTTTTCAATGATTCTTTCTCGAACATCTATGTCAATGACCAGAGAGAATATGAGGAAATCAAGAAGTACATAGCTCAGATTTCCCCGGACAAGGAAAAAATCGTGAAATTCTATGACGGCGACGAGCCTTTGTTCGACAAGTTCGATGTCACGAGGCAGATCAAGAGTTCGTTCGGAAAGGTGGTTCCTATAAAACAGGGGGCATATCTGGTAATAGAATCGACAGAGGCTCTCAATGTGGTAGATGTCAATAGCGGTATCAGGGCCAAGACCAATGATCAAGAGGAAAACACTTACGAAGTGAACCGCTACGCAGCCGAAGAGATAGCAAGACAGCTGCGGCTCAGAGATATGGGAGGCATCATCATCGTGGACTTCATAGACATGGAGAACCAGGAGCACAAGAATGGCCTCTACAAGTTCATGTCAGAGTTGATGCAGGAGGACAGGGCCAAGCATAATGTGCTGCCGCTCACGAAGTTCGGCCTCATGCAGATAACCAGACAGAGAATCCGTCCGGTGACACAGATCAACACTGAGGAAGTGTGTCCGGTATGTCACGGCACAGGCAAGATTTCTCCGAGCATTGTCATCGACGAAGAAATAGAGCGCAAGATTGCATTCTATACCAACGAGAAAAATATCCGGTCATTCATTCTCAAGACCGGGCCTGTACTTGGAGCATACATTTCGAGGGGATTCAATTCTTTCCTGAGAAAGTGGAAAAGGAAGTACAAATGCAAGATCAGACACGAAGAGGTCCTGGACTTCAGTGTCCTGCAGAATGAAATTTATACCGATAGCGGCGAAAGGCTGGACAGCTAGTTTCCCCACGGTAACCTGATGAAAGCAGGTCGGGCGCAGTGCCCGGCCTGTTTTTTTGTGGGAAAAATTGTCGTTATCTCGCCAGATCATCTTCCGCGCCGTGCGTGCTAAAACGTTTTCCACGCACGTCATGGCTCAATTTGCCACTCGCGTGCGTAAAACAGGCCTTTCCACGCACGCCAGATCCACGAGGCCCGACATTGGGCCGCGAAGCCGGGGCGCGCTGCTACTTGCCGACGTCTACCCAGTCGAGGGGCTGGAACCAGGTGAGCCAGTGTCCCCATACACGTGGGGCGTCGCTGTGGGCGTAGCACAGGAACTGCTGGACGCCGTAGCGGACCTGGCCTAGAGCATCTCCGCTCATGCCGGCATTGATGATGCCACGTCGGAGTTCGCCTTCGATAAGGCCGCCCTTGGTGAAATGAATGCCGTCATTGGACTCCCAGACACGCATACGGCTGCTGTCGGTATCTCGGCGTTCGGCGTGGATTGCCACGAATTTCTGACTCCTGCAGATGTACTTGACATCCGTATGATCGGGCTTGTAGACGTCGCTCTTATCGAGCGCAATACCCTTGTATTCAAGATGTCCGGGCCAGTTTTCGTCCTTGGCGGAAGCCACTGAGACACGTGTAGTCGTACAATATCCGTTGGATTCCACAAGGTAGTCATTGTAAGAATAATACAGGTAAACCACATCATCCTTGACTACGATACAAGGCTCTCCGACGCCGAAGACCTCGCTTTCATGACCCGCCGCGGGTTCATAATCAATGACAGGCTGCGGGTCCTGTCCCCAGCCGTTTCCGCTCCATTTTTCCCATGGGCCGGTCGGGGTCTTGCTCCTGGCGATATACAAGTCATTGTCAAAACCGTTAGGTTCCTCGGTAGACGTGTAGGCAATATAGTACCATCTGCCCCATTTGGCCACACCGGGGTCACAAACAGAAAACGCATCACGTTTGCCGTCAGAAGGCAGCAGGGCATCCGCTTCTTCGGTCCAAGTCTTTCCGCCGTCCACCGAATGACGCCACGTAATCTTGTCCCAGAAATAATTGCCTGAGCCATTGGATGTTATGCGGCAGCGGAATTGACCGTCAACAGGTTTTCCATCTACATAGGAAACTGCTCCGGTCGTACCGGTAGAACCATTGTCAGGACATTTCCATATACCGGACTTTTCAGTACCGCCGGTCATTACCCAAAGGTAAGTTCCTGCAGGAAATGTCTCTGTATAATCTTCCTTGTCGCTCTTGTAGATGCTCAGCCAAGAATTGTCTGCATAATTCACGAAGGTCTTGGACGCAACAGCCGCACCGCTCACAGTCGTCTCATAATCATTGACCCATTTATAGACCTTCAGGGTGAAGCCTTCAGCAGAACTGTTCCAGGAAGGGCAATTGAGAGAAATGATGCCGAAGTCCTCATTGGAAGTGAACTTCTGGGCGAAGACGCCTGTCGTGCCGAGCTGAAGAGGAGTGATGGCGTCAGAGACGGGGACCAGCACATTGGTGCCATAATAATCTCCAGGGGTCGCAAGCCAGATGTCGATAGAATTGTCGTCATTGATGATGATAGACGGACCGTAACGGTAATTTGGCCCGGTGTAAATATCCCAACCCTCACGTGCGACAGGTTTTACGGGGACTACGGCCTCCGGCTCCGGGACATCCGGTTCCGTATTGCCATTACTGCAGCAGGCCATGCCGACAAGGGCAACACCCGCGAGTGCCAAACGATTGAATATCATATTCATATAAATTTACAAAAATCTTACCTTGTTTCGGAGCCAGCGTCCTGACTTTATCGCCGGAGGCGGTGTGCTCCGTGACAGTGACCTTCAGCCCATTTCCTGAAGTGCGGAACACCTTGAGGTCGAAATCAGAGCCGAATGCCCGTATATGATGGAGAGACATCCCGTTCCAGCCGGACGGAAGATTCACATTCATCATGAAGCTGCGCAATCCAGTAGGGCGGATACCGAAGAGGCCTTCCGTTATGACCCTGCAATAAAGGCCGCTTTCCGCTGACAGATGTCTCTGGGAGCCCTCCGGCCAAGCTTCCACCGCATAAGGGACATGATCCCCTAGAAGACGACGCTGCGTAAGCCTATGAAGAATTTCCAGCGCCTTGTCAGGATTACCGGTATAGAAGATACCCCTGAGCGCATACAGTGTCGCCCTGTCCCAGAACACGTCGCTCCCCTGCTCAGTGAGGCAGCCGTTTTCGGTCATGAGTTCGGGTCCAGTCAATGCTGCCGAAGTCCCGGCTGCCCTGTCGGCTATTCCGGCGATGAGCGGCATACAAATCCACGAACGCAGCAATGTGTTCCCCTTATAGTAGCGATATGTCTCATAACCGGAGACCTGCCCGCCGAAATATTTTTCTATCGCAGCAGCCATTTCCTTGGATCTGCGCAAGTAATCCTTGGTGACAGAAGCACTTACGCCAATTTCCTTGCCAAGATAAGAAGCGGAAAGCAATGCATCATAATATAGCGTGGAGGTGCAGAGATTGGCATCACCGGACTCGAAACGGTTTTCAAGTTCATCCGTGTCGGAAGCCACTACGCCTTCTTCGTCAATATTACGGCGGCAGTACTCCAGACACCACTGTATCAGCGGCCAGAGTTCCTTGGCCTCCGCTTTGTCGCCCCTGGCCAATGCATATCGCGAAGCACCGTAGGCTATCATGGCAGCATCGCCACGGTCACCGCATCCGTCCCAGATATCATCGCCTTCCGCGATGATGGAACTCGGTATCGGCTTATAGTCAGGAGACATGAAACGGGCGAAATGACGGAAAGAATTAAGGGCGGACTCATTTCCGTTTGCATTGCCCAGATAAGGGAAGAACGGGTCGATATATTCGGCCTGGTCATTGGCCCAGATGGCGGCATAATAGCTTTCCCCGCCCGGGCTGTGCATCAATCCGCCTTTCGTTCGGAAGATGCTTTCAGTCGCACGTATCTTGGACTGCCTGAACATTTCATTAAGGACAGAATCCGGGGTATCGAGGACAAGATTGGAGCCCAGTCCAAGCACAAACGCCTGACGTGCAGCAAATTCCGAGTCCACGTCAGGATGCAGCGGAGCCTCCGCCGGAATATCCCTGGTCACAGGAGCCGCACCTGCAAGCAGCGGAGAAGTAACCTTGCCGCCCTCACGATATGCCTGATAAACCACAGTAAACGTGCGTTCCGTACCTGGAGCCATCCACGCTGTCCCGTCACCGTCAATTTCAGCACGGACAAGATAAGTTCCGTCCACACCGGCATAATGGTCCGTAGATGCAATTTGACAGTATTGCGGAACTGTCACCAGAAGATTGTCCCCGGTGACATTTTTCAATGTAAATCTCTCATAGACAGCAGGAAGCGTAGTGGAAGGGAAAATGGTACGGGTCATCCGGATACAAGCCGACTCCACAGCGCCCGGACCGATGCCGATGAAATCATTGGCCTTGGACCAGAGGCTCGTAACCTCGACCATTCCGTTTATACGGACGGAATCCACTTTCTCGCGTATAAGACTTCTTCCGTTCACCGCAAGCAGCGACGGAATGTCTGCGGCAATGCGGAAATTCATCGACGCATGGGTATTGTTCGGAATCGTCCGCAGCATCGGGAACACAAGCGACTTTTCACAACGGAAAGCGTGGTCAGCGGTAACGCCCCAACGCAATACACAAGAAACTTTCTCGCCGCTCATCTCGATATGGTCCTCATGCGGCAGTTCCTCTGACGCATTCCAGAGTATGCCTCGTCCTCCCCCCGCTATCTTCCAACGCGTTTCCGCAACATCCGTATCTGGCTGTATATCATACAGTTCGTTATCATTCCCGGTTTTATATGTCGGAAGGGATGAATCGACGATTTCGGCATCCACACGTTCAGCCGAACCGCGCATCACGGTGTTTTCAATGAAATCCACCTGCTTTCCGACGGTCTGCGGCATATACCCGGCGACAGCGTGATTGATTCCCGGGAAACGATAGAACCGGCATATTCCGCCAGCCGACTCCAACGCCTTCTGAATCTGACAAGGACCACAGAAAGACACATTGCCGGTCCTGATGACATCATACGGAACCAGTTCATCCTCAGTTCCGTGGAACATCATCACAGGGCATGGCGCCGACTTGTAGCCAAGCGGTCCGTCCACCAGAACAGCCCCGGCGAACGCCATGACACCCTTATAGTTGAAACCTTCCGGAAGACCCGCAGCCATCGGCGTGCGGTTGCAGATTTCCCACTCAGCCTGCTGCACCGTAATCGCCCCAGCCGACGAGCCGGTGACAACAAGATTATCCGGGTCAATGCCCATGGACGCTCCGTTCTTCAAAAGAAATTCCGTGGCAGAAAACAAATCTTCCACGGCGATATTGATCGCATTGTCCAGAAGACGGGCAAATTCCGACTGTGTCACACCTCGCACTCCTTTGAGCCCCAGTCGATAATCTATGGTAATCATCCGGTAGCCCTTCGCATTCATCTCCCTGAACCACGGACGAAGCCAGGTTTCCGCACGGGACCCCTCCTTGAAGCCGCCGCCGAACACATGGACAATGGTAGGACGCTGCCTGCCGTCCTCACACATCACCTTCGGCGCATCAGGTTCATAAATATCCATATACAATGCGCAAGTATCTCTGTCTGCGTATTTTACAGTAGCATCAGGTTCTATCCCCTGCGCGAAAAGCGGTGCTGACGAAAGCATCGCCAGTACCGCAACTATCAATACCTTGAAATTATATCGCATAGCTTATCTTCTTTCAAAATAAGGATTCGGGGAATCTACGACTTTCAGTCCGGAATCATTCTTGACATTAATGCAATTATGCAGACTGACAGTAGCATCATCCTTCCATCCGGCAAAGTCGTTCCCCTCTATCTTCACATTTTCACACGACTGAAAGTCTATTGCTGAAAGATTCGGGAAAAGCGGCCTATAATTACCGGAGTCAATGAATTCATTGTCAGACACTTCGATGGAGCGCACACTCCTGGCGTAAACCAGCTGGCTGTCGAAAGTGCTGATACGGTTCCCGGTAAATACAATCTTGTCATGATAGTAGAAATCATTCCCCATGACTGGAAGGACAGGATCGACAAGGAGCACAGGCATCGGACCGTTCCCTCCTATTCCGAGGTCCTCGAAACGGTTGTTCCGGATCACGATATTCCGCGTCGGGCCTGACTCGAACCAGAAGTTCGCATCGCCGCTCACATTGATTCCGGACATCTGGGACTTGAAGTCGCAATTTTCGACAAGCACGTCTCCCAGAGTCGAGAGGAGCAGACTGCGTGCGCGGTTGTAACGGACCGTGCATCCGCGGATTACAGCCGAAGCATTGCAGGAAATGTTCTCTATCGCAAGCCCGGACGGCGCATCGACTGCCGACGCATCGAATTCGGTTTCAATGACATAAGACTTTCTGTCTGTACGGTCAATGCTGATGAGTTTTCCCTGCCCTACCGGTTTAAGCGTGGACTTGTCCACAAAGCGCATAATGTCTCCCGGCTCGGCGAAATAGTTGCCCTCCTGCTGGAAATGTCCGAAAGAAGCACGTAAAACATTGGAGGTCAACAATGTATCCACAAGCATATAGATTCCGTGAATGTTCGTAGCGTCATCCAACATGCTCTCAAACCTGCAATCTTCCAATGTAATCACACCCTTGCAGTTTACGAAGTGGGTGGCATCGGCAGAAGATGTTATCATCCTCGGGGAGCCTTCATGGGCTGCGGTGGAGAAATTCCTCAACGTGACGTCTGCCGAATATTCAGCTATCAATGACATTCCTCCGCTGCGATAGACATGGACATTCTCCAATGTCACGTTCTTCGAACAAAGTACCGCGATTGCAGGGTAAAGGCGATTCAGTTTCGTAGGTCCCTTGTCGTCCCAGATGCTGCCGACAGGCGGAACGTCACGTGCGCTCAATCTCGTAAACTCCACGATACCGGGCTCAATTTCGCGTGCGCCCATTTCTCCGGACCAATATCCGTGGTCGTAGGCAGCCGTGTCAAACCATGGACGATGCGTAGACGGGTCGAAGACAATGCTTTCCCCCATCGGATATTCCCAGTCATAGCCGCTGAAAAGCAAGCGGTCGCCGACAATCCTGTACTTGCTGTCAGGGAAGACCTTGACGACAAAACTTCTGTTTACAGGGTCATTGGACAATACCTTCCCTTCGAAGGTCCAGGGATAATCATAATCAATGGATATTCCGCTGATTTCCACATTCTCCGACCCTTTCACGGCGAACGGCGTCATGCGACCATGAAACATGAAATCCGTTTCATCACCTGTAATGCGGACATTTTTCATGTTTTTCAGTAGGAATGCCACAAGCTTGTTTCCGCTGTCATTGTTCGAGACGTTAAGGAATTCCTCAGGTGCTTTTTCCGGATAGAAAGGATACACGCCCTTATCGAATCGGAGTGTTATGTTTCCGTCAGGATGGTTCTCGAGGATTTCCCGCACGACGGGAGTATAGTCAGAGACAGAAGAATCGAACTTGACATCCACAGTCTGCATGCATCCGGCAAGGGCGCAGACAAAAGCGAAGAAAACAGGTATTGTTCTGATAATATTCGTAATCATGTCAGTCAATCAATTATTTCCATAAAGGATTCTGTTCTATTGCTCCGTCCGAAGCGTCAATGACAGATTGAGGGACAGGGAAAATGGAGTGCTTTTCCTTGCAGTTGTTACGATACGGGTCGTAATACTGTGTCCAGAAATCATCATGCAGAAGCACGTCGTGGAACGCCTGCTGAAGATGCCCGAAACGGACAAGGTCAGCCCAACGATGTCCTTCGAAGGCCAATTCCCAATGTCTTTCGTCCAGAATCTGGGCGAGGACAGGCTCCAGGTCCCCGTAAGGGTTGGCATAAGTCAGGTTGCCCTGGACGAGATCTACAGTCGGGTCAGGAGTATTGACAGGCTTGCCGTAACCGCGTCTGCGGACCTGGTTCAGTCCTTCCCAAGCCTCTGCGGAAACGGTCCCGTTGGCACGATATTCCGCTTCCGGAAGCATCAGCAGGACATCGGCATATCTGATAATCGGGAAGTTGATGGCGTTGTTCCATTCCACCCAGTTAGATCCACGGACACTCTTGTCCAGAGAATGACGGAACTTGTAGATAAAGTAGCTTCTTTCGTAGGTAACCTCACCTGTGACAGGGTCATTGTAGATTATCTTGCCGACACCGTTCTGTGTCACGATGTAGCCTTCCTTGTTTATGCTGCCCTTTCTGAGGTCGTTGTCATCCCATCTGTCATACATGTCAGGGAATGTCCTGATCTGTGTAGTATATAGTTTTTCAGTATTAGGGAGCCCCTCATTGGTGCCGACCTGGCCGCCATAGCGGTTGTTGCTGACGGTATTGTCGAATTCGACATCGAAAATGTACTCGCTGTTGTGTTCATGCATGCCGTCGAACTGCGAGAAATAATCATTGACGAGAGCGAACCTGCCGCTGTTGATGACGGTCTTGCAGGCTTCGACAGCCTTGGCTGCGGCCTGAGGGTCTTTCAGCGGTTCGCCTGCCATCTGGAGGTAGGCCCTTGCTTTCAGCGCGGTAGCTGCGAGCTTGTAGGCATGTCCGACGGTATTGGTCTCAGGAAGAAGGCTTTCCGCCTTTTCGTAATCGCTTATGACCTGGGCATAGACTTCCGCAAGAGATGCTTTCTTGGTATTCAGCTTGGACAGGTCAGTGGTTTCATTCAGCACGAGAGGGACCTCGCCGTAGTAACGGGCAAGCTGGAAGTAGAACCATGCGCGAAGGAAGTGGGCCTCGCCGAGGATGCGCGAGCGGTCAGCATCGGAAACACCGCTTCCGACATATGCATTCAGCCTGTCAATCACGATGTTGGCCCGTTGGATGCCGAGATATTGCATGAACCACACTTTTTCCACGAAAAGGTTTTCCGGCGTATAGGTATAGTTTCCTATCATGTCCTCGCCGTTGTTGGAACCAGCTGCAATAAAGGCTTCGTCGGTACCGATTCTTCCCCAGTAGAGGAATCCGAGAAAATAGTTCCCGTAGCGGTGCTGGGCAGCCCATTCGGTCGATCCGAATGTGTAGTACACGCCTGTCAATGCCATGTCGAAGTCAGAGGTGCTCTGGAAGAAATTATTCGTCGTTATGTTGCTCTCGACTTTGGTCTCCAGAAAATCACATGATGCGGCTGACATCATGAGCAGAATTCCGGCAAATATGGATATATGTCTTTTCATCTTGTTCATCTCCTATTTGAATGAGAGGTTTACGCCGAAAGTGAACGTCCTCGCATGAGGGAAGTTTCCGTAATCGAAACCCTGGGAAAGAATCGCCGACGCAGAGTTTTGGCTGATACCGACTTCAGGGTCATAGCCCGAGTACTTGGTAAACGTATAGAGGTTATCTGCTGAAACATAGAACTTGCACATTCCCACATGTTTGGTGCGGCTGAGAAGCTTCGCAGGGAAAGTGTATGTCAGACGCGCCGTCGAAAACCTGAGGAACGAGGCATCTTCCACATCGGCAGAGGAAACCAGCTTGGTAGGAATCTGCGAATAGTACAGAGGATCATCTGTCTGGTTCGCAGATGTCCACCTATTCGTCCATCTGCCTATCTGGTTGGACCCGTCTCCGGTGTATGACGCTGTCATCACGTAGTTCGCATTGTACATGTCATTACCGATGGAGTATTGGAACCCGAGATAGAGATTGAGCGATTTCCAGTTGAAGGTGGTGGAGAACGCGCCGTAGACGTCAGGCAGGAAGTTGCCTATGACCTCACGGTCGCTGTCATCTATCTTTTTGTTGTCATCCAGGTCCGCAAGCTTGACTGAACCCGGCTGTTCACCTACACCCTGGCTCGGAATGCCCGATTTGAGTGTATAAATCGTCTTGCCAGTCGCTCCGGTGGATGTATCGAACTCATCGAGCTGATAAAGTCCGACAGCCCTGTAACCATAAAGTTCACCGACGCTGCCTCCTTCTCGGAGAATCACGGCGCTCTGGTCATTCAGGCAGCTGATCCCCAGATAGATAGGCGCACCGCTCTGGCCAAGTTTGAGAATCTTGGACTTGTTATGTGTCATGTTCGCAGTCATGCTCCACTGGAAATTCCTGGTATCCACAAGTGATGCATTGAGAGACAGCTCGATTCCGGAATTGCGGATGCTGCCGATGTTCTGCCACGCCTTCGGATAGCCGGAGATGTTGAGGACAGGAGCCTCAAGAAGAAGGTCGCGAGTCGTTTTATTATAGAGGTCCAGATCAATGTGGAGTCTTTCGTTCCACATTCCGTATTCTATACCCAAGTTATATTCCAATGTCTTTTCCCAGGTAAGGTTCTCATTGGCAAGTGTAACTGGAGATTGTCCGATACTGACGTCCGTACCGAACGCGGTGTTGGTATTGTAGAGCTGGGCAAATGATCCTGCCGTAGGAACATTGGAGTTTCCGACCTCGCCGACGGAGGCTCTCAACTTGAGCGTGCTGACGGTATTGCTGTTTTGGAGGAAAGATTCCTGCTTGGCGTTCCATGCGAGCGCACCGGAATAGAATGAGCCCCACTTGTTCTTCACGAACGTCGATGTGCCGTCGCGGCGGAATGTGAATGTGGCGATGTATCGGTCGTCATAGGCATAATTGGTCCTGAAGATGAAGGACATCATGGAACCTTTTCCCGTAGACGAATAAGAAGTGAAGTTCTTGGCCATCTGCAAGTTATTGTAGCCTAGAGTCTCGTTGTCGAAAGCGGATGCCTCGGTCGCCGTGTAATAGTTTCTCGAGCCCTGTTCAGTCAGGCCGCCCATTACATTCAGGCGGTGCTTCTCCGCGAAAGTCGGAGACCAGGTAAGAGTATTCTCGTTGATCCATCCGAAGCTTGAGATGTTAGCCATGCAGGCCTGGCCCTGATACAGCTGTCCTCTCGGCGTGCTCTTCGGATAATACTGCTTTTCTTCCAATGCGTAGCTGTCGAAACCTCCGGTGACTTTCAGCACAAGGTCAGGAATGATAGTGTACTGAATGTAGGAATTCGCGATGGTACGGCTGAGTATCTTCTTCATTTTGATATCATTGGCCATCGTGACGGGGTTCTGCTTATTGGAACTGAGATACGATTCGATCACCGTTTCCGGCACCCCGGCCCTACGGAAATATGTCTGCGTGTCAGAGTCGGTAAGGTCGAAAGGCTGTGAAATCAATGCATCCATGACAGTTCCGATGGCTGACCCGTTTCCGCCGGACGTCGGCACACCGTCATCCACTATACGGCTGTAGTTCAGGTCAACGCCCAATTTCAACTTGTCAGTAAAATTATGGTCAATGTTGACCTTTCCGGTGAGTTTGTCCCAATCCGTGCAGATGATGATGGACTTGTTCTGCATATAGGACGCGCTTACCAGAAAGTTCGTCTTGTCAGTAGAGTTCTGCATCGAGAAATTATGGTTCTGGATAAATCCGGTACGGTAAATCTCGTTCTGCCAGTCCTTTGTCCTGATCCTGTTGAAATCGAAGTTCCGAAGATTGCCGTCGGTGTCGGAGAAGAGAAGATATGAAGGTGTCTTCTCATTCATCATTGTCGCATATCCCTTGAAATCAAGCATGTCGAGTTTCTTGGGAAGCTGCTGGATGCTGGCGTATCCGCTGTACTGGATGCGGCCTGAAGAACCGCGGCCCTTCTTGGTGGTGATCATGATGACACCGTTCGCTCCCCTGTTGCCATATATGGCGGTAGATGAAGCGTCCTTCAGGACCTCGATGGAAGCGATGTCATCAGTGTTTATCAAGGCAAGGGAACTCATCTGCGAGTCCATGCCCGCCATACCCATGCCGGAAGACGTGGCGACATCCCCGAGAGGGAAACCGTCCACGACAATCAGAGGCGACGTAGAACCCGAAAGGGATGCGGCTCCACGGATAAGCATCTTGGATGCTGCTCCAGGCTGACCGCTGGTAGATGAGACCATCAGTCCTGCCACACCGCCCTTCAATGCGTCGTCCACAGAAAACATCACTTGGTTTTCAAGCTTTTCCGGGCTTATTGACGCCACACTACCGGTCAGATCCTGACGGCGTGCTGTGCCATAACCGATTACGACAGAGTTCTCAAGAACCTCCGAATCGGAGTCGAGCTTGAAATCCAAGACTTGCTTCCCCGATACTGGAAGTTGTTTATCCTGGTAGCCGATGAACGAGGCGACAAGGACGGACTCTCCGGATTTGACTTTGATGGTATATTTTCCATCATCATCGGTAGTCGCCCCGTTGGTAGTGCCTTTTTCAAACACGTTCGCCCACGGAATCGGTTCACCCTGATTGTCCGTCACCTTTCCGGTGACCGTCAACTGCTGCGCAAAGGCAGCGATACCCACTGATGCCCACAGCATCAGAGAAGCAAGAATGCGTTTCATATATTATTCTTCAATCTCGTCGATACGGAAATTATCCAAATAGAATGTTGCGCCGTAACCGGAACATCTTACACAGATGAAACAGTTTCTGAACACGTATCCATTGTCATATCCTGCCACGTTGAGAGTAAACTCGTCAGAAAGTGTCTGCCACTTGTCCGTGATGAGATTCTTGAAATGCAGGTCACTGTAATCAGCATTATCAGCCTTCAGTTCCGTGTAACGGAACTCATGCAAAGACTTGTCTCCACTTGTCTGAGAAACATAATCCTCATTATAATATTCTTTCCAGTCTTCGGCGGTATTAAGACCTCTCAACGGGTCCTGCAAGCCTTCTGAAGGAGTGCAGCCATAAATCCAGGCAATCTCCATGACGGCACCGATTTCACCCTTGTTCATCTGACCGATAGAAGGAATGGCCTTCAGAAGTTCGACTGTTTCCAATGCTGGAGCGGATGCCTTGATATCGAATGAAATCTTGTACTTCTTGCCCACTTCCATTGATGCATTGTTGCACCAGTTGTTGCGATGGAACAAATCAATGAAACCATTCATTGATTCATAGCCAGGCACAGGCAAATAATTATATGATGTAGCATCGACTTTCATACATTTGGAAGAGTTGGAGCCGCCGTCCACGATTGTAGCCTTGGAAGCCTGGTCACCATCTTTCGCATAACAGATATAGGCATTGCGGACGTCAGTCCCCTCGAACCCGAACACATCGTATCCGAACTTGGTATCTTTCTTGAGAAGCGGATAGTTGCCGGCGATGATGGAAGTCTCGACAGTCTTTTTGGCGCCGTCTGCAGCACGTGTCATCTCGCAAGTAACCTTCACGTCATCTATCTGACTGTTCCAGGTGACTTTAGGAGATGCCTCGGTAGAAGTGGCAGGGGTACCGCCCTGGAATGTCCAATTGTAGGATGTAGGCTCACCTACCACGTCCTTGAGCGAGAATGTGATTTCCGCACCGCTCTTGGCACAGCCCTTAGGCGTAAGACCTGAAGCTTCGATGACTGCAGAAAGGCTTCCGAGGACATTGACCTTGAAATCCTTCTGCTGCTTGGTACCGTCCTGGAAGTTGACTACCAGTTTCACGGCTTTTTCGCCTCCTTCATTGAAGGTGACGTCCACTACAGCTGCTTTGGACGTAGCCGGTTCCGCGTCCTCGAATGTCCATTCGCGTGAAGAAACTCCGAGAGAAAGGTCCTCGAATTTCACCGGCTGTCCGGCAATAGCCTCGGAAGGTACGTTATAGGCAAACTCCGTCTCTACCTTTGTAGAGGACTTGCTGCATGAAACCGCAAGAATCAGACTGCATAAAGCAGTCATGGAAAAGATTTTTTTCATGATACAACGTTATTAGTTTTCTAAAATTTGCAAAACCGCGGAAACGTGATTTCTCGCGTTTCTTCTGCAATAATACAGACAAACGCTCCTGAACGATTTCACAAATCGTTCATATTTTAGCAATTTTCCAAAAAACTATTTTCTGTAGTCTTTGGGATGCACGCCGAATTCGGCTGAGAATATTTTGGAGAAATACGATATGTTGTTGAACCCTACGGCATACATCACTTCGGTCACCGTCATTCCCGAACCGGATGAAAGAAGCTGGGCCGCCCTTTTCAGGCGGATGCTGCGAAGGAACTGGATGGCGGACATTCCCGTTATCGACTTTATCTTCCTGTAAAGTTGCGGACGAGAATAACCGACATTCTGACACAGTTCGTCGACGCCATAATCCAGTTCCGCGATATGCTCTTCGATATTGTCAATGCAGCTGCGGATGAATTTTTCATCGACAGGAGTAGCGGTAACCGCCGAAGGTTCCAGATTCACCTCCGTACGGAACGACTGCCTCATACATTCCCGCTGGCGTATGAGATTTTCTATTCTGGAAAGGAGAAGGTCCGCATGGAAAGGCTTGGTGATATAATCATCAGCCATCATCTGATACCCCTCCATCTTATAGACAGGAAGATCACGCGCGGAAATCAGAATCACCGGAATATGTGAAGTCACTTTGTTGTCCTTTATCTTCCGGCAAAGTTCCAATCCGTTCATCTGCGGCATCACCACATCAGTAAGCACCAAGTCCGGCTGTTCGGCAATCGTCTTCTCATATCCTTCAGAGCCGTCCGTAGCCGTAATGACATTATAACGCGTGGACAGCAACTGGACAAGATATTCCCTCAATTCCGGGCTGTCGTCGACTATGAGCACCAGATGTTCCCGTTCCACACCTCCCGTCGATGCCGCATTTCCAGTCCGGAACTCCGCAAGAGAATCGTAATTGGAAATATGGTCGCTGTTTTCATATTCATCGTCAATGTCTTTCGACGAGAACTGCGAGCTTCCATACGGCAGGAATACATGAAATGATGTCAGACCGCCCGGCACCGATTCCGCCCAAATACGTCCAGAATGGGACAATACGGCAGAACGGCTGATGGACAGCCCGATGCCCATTCCCCCGCGATTGTTGTTCCGGCCCTGACGGAAGCGGTCGAAGATGTAAGGCAAATCCTCCGGGAGTATTCCCATTCCGATATTGGACACTGTAAGTTCCACACCTTTACGGCCATCAATATCCGTAATCTCTGACACCTCGGCACGAATCTGTCCGCCCCTTTCCGGCGAATACTTCAATGCGTTCGACATCAGGTTCAATATCACTTTTTCAATACTGTCCTTGTCGATGAAAACTTTCTGCGACAATGGCGACAATTCCATCTCGAATTCATAATCCCGCGCCTTCGCAAGCGGCTGGAACAGAAGGCAAATCTCCTCAACGAAACGCGAAAAGTCTATCTCCACCACATGGAGCCGAACCTCGCCATTGTCGAATTTTCGCAAATCCGTGATGGACTCGATATGCTTCTGGAGAATCTTGGCTGACTGTTCCACCAGCTGAAGACGGCTGATGGTGGTCTTTCCCAGATTCGGATTCTGCAGGAGTTCCTCGACCGGAGTCGTTATCAGGGTAAGCGGAGTACGTATTTCATGCAGGAACTCCGTATGGAATTTAAGTTCATTTTCATTCCTCTCCCTCTGTTCTTCTTGCAATTTTTCTTCGAGTTCCTCGCGATGCCGCCGGGCGCTCCGACGCCGCAAACGGACCGACACCCAGAGCGCAGCACCGAGGACAATGACCAGATAACAAGACTTCGCCGCCGCCGAGGCGTACCACGGATGCAGGATTCTGATGTCAATGCGGGCAGGCGTCTCACTCCACATGCCGTCGCTGTTGGCAGCATAGACTTCGAACGTATAACGGCCTGGACGAAGGCTCAGATAAAAAGCAGACGGAGCCCTGCCGTCAGTAAAATGCCAGTCATCATCCAGTCCCACCAGCATATAACGGTACCTGTTGCGCTCAGGATACACATAATGCATGGCAGAAAAACGGAAAACAAGATTATTCTCCGTGCTGCCCAGCTTCATCTTAGGACATCTGCGGACAGGCGAACTTTCCTCCAGATAGTCAGAAGACCGCACTCCATTGATTTTCAATGATGTAATACAGGCCCGAGGCATATCGGCATTGTCCACAATCTCTGACGGACGGAAAATATTGAACCCATTGATACCTCCGAATGCCATGCGTGAATCCCTCATCCGGACTGCGTCATACATCTTGAACGAGTTGCTCTGAAGGCCGTCCTTACGGGAGAAACACGATATTTTTCCAGTCGAAGGGGAGAACCGCACAAGGCCGAAACCGCCTATCCAGAAATCACCGTCGGAGTCCTCCAGCATTGACTCGAACTCATTGTTGGGGAATTCCGGATTCGTGGTCTTGTTGTATATCCTGAAGGTCCCGTCTTCATTCATCCGGCAGAGTCCCAATCCCAGCACGGACACCCACAAGACTCCATTGCGGTCACGATGGATGAAGGAAACGAATTCTCCCGCGCCATGTTCAGGCTGTACCTGAATGCGCCGGATAACAGCAATTTCCCCATTCTCTTCCAGCGTAATCTTATTAAGTCCGGACCGGGAGCCTACCCATATTGTCCTGCCGGCATCATCGATCAGAATATCGGTCGTACAATCATCGGAAAGTGATGCCGTGTCTGACGGATTTCGCCGCAGGCATGTCCAGACTGAGGATGACGGATGGCTCAGGTCTCCCTTGGAAGAATGATAGAGGCCATCGCCTGTCACTATCCATATCCTGCCGAAAGTATCAGCAGCGAACTTGTAGATAGTCATTGACTCAGGCAGATTCCCGAGCCGGGTCATATTGAAAGCTTTTCCTGAAGCTGCTCTTTCAACATCCTTTTCCGGAATCACTGCCGCCCCTTTGTCCCACGAGCCGACCCAGACCGAGCCGTCTGGACTTTGCCACAGTGCGGAGATGGTTTTCCCCGCGAAACGGGACAACGAGCCTGAATCCACCCGTACGATATCATTGCCCTTCATGACAGAAACCCGGCCTTCGCGGGAGCTGCACCATAGCCTGTCGTCATTGTCCGACATCATTGCGACAACCTGCTCGCCTTCCTCTCCCGGGGTCACGGTCCCGAGTCTGAAGCGACGGCTGTTGGCATTGCTCCTATAGCATCCGCTTCCGATGGTTCCGATCCACAGCACGTCAGAATAGTCGCTGAACACACAGGTAACTTCAGGCGAGCGTCTTGACTCGGTCAGGAACTGGCCGGTACGCCTGAAACTTCCGTCATAGCATAACAATCCATCTTTCACCGTACCGATATAAATGCTTCCATCCTTGCCGAGGCACGCGGATTTGGCTGCGCAGTCATTGAGTTTTGTCAATGTCCTGGTCGGCAAGTCGAAGATCCAGCATCCTTCGTATGAGGTAATGAGGAGTTTCTCTCCCACTTTGAGCATCGACGTTGCGAAAAGGCTCTCAACCACGGACATATTCCCTGTCGCCCGGCTGAAAACGGACAGCGAGGATGGGGTTCCGACAAGAAATTCGTCTTCGTTCAGCTGGAAACAGGCGGAGACCAGACTTCCGAGGGACCGCGACGTGAGGTCATAAATTCCATCATGACAGGACAATAGGGAAAGGCCGTCATCGGTGCATATTATCACGGAATTGCCGTCGTGTGATGGAAAGACGCCATTGACATAATTGGAGGGGACCCGTATAGTCTTGATGAAACGGTCATTCCGCGTATCGAAGATAGTCAGGCCGCCGGTCTCGGTTCCGATGTACAACAGCCCGCCAGGAGCCAAATAAAGGGATCGGATTCGGGAGCTTTCCAAGATGGAATCAGACACATCATACACTATCATGTCAGTTCCGTCATAACGGCACAGTCCGGAATAGGTTCCTATCCAGATATAGCCGTCATCATCCTGCACGACGGCAGAGACGTCCGTATGAGGAAGCCCCTCGTCCACAGAAAGTTGCTCGATATGCGAATACTCTTGTGCAAAGAGCCCACCGGCGAAAACGCATAAAAGGAGCAGCATTGCAATAGTCCGTTTCATCTGTCCGCGAATCATGCCTCCAGTCATGGAAATAAGTTTGTGCATCAACTGACGCGGCAAAGATATGCAAATCATTCCGGAGTTGCGCATTTTTTCTGCACTCAGTTTGTCGTTGGCATTATTTGAGACTTTTTGCCGGGATGGACTTTATGTTTTCAAAATTTTATATATTTGTGACATACAGCTGTTTTGATTATTCACTTAAAGAGTATTGATAATATGAAAAAGGTATTCAACCTTCTTGTCTTTTTCGTTCTGATTGCGGGATTTTCCGCTTGTAGTAAGGACGATTCAGGCAATCAACAGGTACCGAAGAATCCTGTCCCGTCTGCGGACTACAAAGGTCTTGCGTTCATTTCTTCCGGAGAATCCACTGTCCGGCTTGCACAAGTGGGGACCCCGTATGAAATCTCATTGGAATACAGCACTGATGAGACCCATTGGAAACCATATACCATAGGGGAAACGATTACTTTGGCGGACAGTACATTTTTACTGTTCAGAAACGGCGAACATAAAAATCGCAAATTCAGTAAGGATGACGAAAATTACTATCATTTCGAGATATCCGGTCCCATCTCTGCACGAGGAAATATCATGTCATTGTTAAACAGGGATTTCTCTACTCCGCTTACATTTTATGGATTTTTCGCATTATTTGAAGGATGCACAAGCCTGCTGTCTGCGCCAGAACTCCCGGCAACAACAATGGAAAAGGGCTGCTATTCCCAAATGTTCGCAGGATGTACAGCTCTGAAATCTGCCCCTGAACTCCCGGCCGAAGTATTGGCAACTAATTGTTATCGGTATATGTTCCGTGGATGTTCCACTCTGACATCTGCTCCGGAACTCCCGGCAACAAAAATGGAACAGGGCTGTTATTTCGGAATGTTCTCTGAATGCACAGAATTGACATCCGTGCCTGAACTCCCGGCCAATGTATTGGCAAACAATTGTTATGGGTGGATGTTCAAAGGATGTTCCGCTCTGGCATCTGCTCCTGAGCTCCCGGCAACAAAAATGGAAGCCTATTGTTATAACGGTATGTTCGCAAACTGTACGAAACTGACATCCGCACCCGACCTCCATGCTAAAAGATTGGAGTCCAATTGCTACAATTGCATGTTTGAGGGATGCACAAGTCTCACATCAGCTCCGGAACTTCCGGCTACATACCTGGTAAGAGAATGCTACCATAGCATGTTCAACGGATGCACAAGTCTTACATCAGCACCTATACTCCCTGCGACGACCTTGGATTGGGGTTGTTATAGCGAAATGTTCCAAGGATGTACAAGTCTGACATCCGCACCTGAACTTCCGGCGAAAGAACTTATTCGCAATTGTTATCAGCTTATGTTTAAAGATTGCAGCAAGCTCCGATATGTCAAAGCATTGTTCACAACCAGACCATCAGAAGAAACCACAAAAGACTGGCTCAGCGGTGTGGCGGCTTCCGGAACATTCGTCAAGAGCAAAAATGCCACTTGGAACGTGACGGGCGTACACGGCATTCCGAATGGATGGAAAATTGAAACTCAGTAGCCTGTCATTTATCGCGACGCATGTCGTTTTGTTTTTAACTTAAAGAGTATTGATAATATGAAAAAGATATTCAATCTTATTGTCTCATTCGTTCTGCTTGCGGGATTTTCCGCTTGTAACAAACAGAGTCTTCCCCCAGCCCCTGTCCCGACAGTGAACTACAAGGGGCTTACGTTCATTTCTTCCGGAAAGTCCACTGTCCGTCTTGCAAAAGTGGGGACTCCGGATGAAATCACATTGGAATACAGCACCGATGAGTCCCAGTGGAATCCATATACCATAGGGGAAAAGATTTCATTGGCGGACGGCACATTTTTACTGTTAAGAGCCGGCGAGCAGAAAAATCTCACATTCAGCAAGGGTTCCGATAGTTACTATCATTTCGAGATTTCCGGTCCCGTCACTGCTCAAGGGAATATCATGTCATTGTTAGACAGGGATTTCTCCACTCCGCTTTCAACGAATGCATTTTTCGCTTTGTTTGAAGGATGCAAAAGCCTGCTGTCTGCGCCTGAACTCCCGGCAACAACAATGGCACAGGGCTGCTATTTCCGAATGTTCGCGGAATGCACAGGGTTGACATCCGCACCTGAGCTCCCGGCCGAAGCATTGGCATACAATTGTTATGGGAGGATGTTCAAAGGATGTTCCGCTCTGACATATGTTCCTGACCTCCCGGCGACAAAAATGGAAGCCTATTGCTATAACAGTATGTTCGCGAACTGTACGAGTCTGAAATTTGCACCCGAACTCCCTGCTAAAAGATTGGACACGGGTTGCTACCATTGTATGTTTGAGGGATGCACGAGTCTTACATCAGCTCCGGAACTTCCGGCAACAGAGCTTGTGAGCAATTGTTATGAGTTTATGTATAAAGATTGCCGCAATCTCCGATATGTCATAGGGCTGTTCACAACCGAGCCGTCAAAAAAAACGACCGAAGACTGGCTCAGCGGCGTGGCGGCTTCCGGCACATTTGTCAAGAGCAAAAAAGCGACTTGGGACGTGACGGGCGCAGATGGCGTTCCGGAAGGATGGAAAATTGAAACTTGGTAAGACAGCTCACCTGCAAACATAACCTAGCGTTTTTCATTTTTCAACCATCGCCATTATACTTTTGGTCGTTTCCTTGTCGTGCGGTCGAAACAAACGAAAAACAGGCTAATTATACGCTGCTCCCAATCAGCAAACAATTCATCAATATGTTGTTCCGTTGCTATGGCGCCTCCCTGCCAGGCATCGAATAGAAATGGCACTGCGACACAGTGGTGCACATGGGGATAATTGTGAAGTTCAGTGTGGCTCTGCCGTGCGTAAAAAGCCCCGTTTCACGCACGGCAGGGGCAATTTACGTGGTAACGTGAGTGGAAAACGTTTTAGTACGCACACCATGGAAAGAAACGTGACTAGAATTGGAGAGGGCGAGTGTGGAAACGACAAATGGATGGAAAGTGAGTCGGGAGAGTGAGGGAATGTGAGTAGGGAGAGGATGGAAAGTGTGTCTGGAGTGAAATGTGGGATTGCGCAGGGTGGGAGCTGTGGGGTTAGGACACAGGGCACGACAAGATTTCGCACGCGGGATGCACCGACACGTGGCACTGTCACGTGGGTTCCGTCACGGGACACTGCTACAGAGTACAGTCACAGGGCACTGTCACAGGGTATCGACACAGGATACTGCCACAGGATACCGTCACAGGGCACTGTCACAGAGCACCCGTCACGGGACACTGCAACATGGTACCGGCACAGGGCACTGTCACATGCCACCCATCACAGGGTATCGGCACAGGGGACTGCCCCGAATCTCTGTCACGGCTCAACGTCACAGCGGCATATAATCGAGTAGGAGGAAAACGAAGTAGTTTTCTTCCTACTTTCGTTTTCCGACCTCTCACACCACCGTACGTGCGGTTCC
>OFMT01000139.1_pt1 | contig 70030 bp, 67 predicted proteins | sample 1541891 | NCBI WGS metagenome assembly OFMT01 (sample SAMN04209230, study PRJEB22552) | human gut metagenome | biome: gut; material: feces | host: Homo sapiens | place: USA: Oklahoma | reverse complement strand
ACTGTGTTAAACTACTTTTATTGTAGCTTGACACAGTTTAATTTACACTCTCTGCTAATAACTATTCTGATTTAACCATATTAGCTATAAGACAAAAGAAGCCAACCTATTAATTTAGGCTGGCTTCTGTTGTTTGTGGAAGTTTCTATTTCAACTGAATGCTTATTAAATACCATTTGGCTTCTTATAGAAATAGTTAAAAGTGCCTTTGTAATCCAAGACACCCTCATCACCAGAACTAACATCTGGAGAAATCCATTTGAAACGAATATACAAATCTCTTCCTCTTATACTATAGAATCTAGAACTAATTCGCTGACCTAAAGTAATATTATAGTTGTCAATCCTTTGACTGACCTTAGCATAGTAGTCACCCCATTCTTCTACATATTCCCCATCATAGCGTTCATTAGCTATATAACGTGCTTCATCCTCATCAGTAACACCTTCCAAACATATATATATACCATCAACATCTTCCTTTTCCCAATTATGCCAATCTCTTAGCTTCTCTTTTTCTCTTTCTGCCTTTATGGCTTCTTCTCCTTCCTTATATCCTTGATCATAGCCTTCTTTATAGCCATTTAAATAAGCGTTATAAGCATCCGATGTCTGATAACTATTTGCATGGTTATAGCCAACCATATAAGCTTTCCAACCATAGCCATCATCATAGCCATCTTGATAGCCCTTATTGTAACCTTGTGTTTTTGCGCCACCGCTATCTTCTGTTACTGTTGCTGTTTCAGAATCATTACTAGCATTATTGCTTTTACTATTGCAAGCAGTAATAAGCAATACAGCTAACAGATAAAATAAAATCTTCTTCATAAGCGTATAATTAATTAGATTCTACTTAAAAATTCAGCTTCACTAAGGATTTCTATATCTTGTCCTTTTGCTAGTAAATCCATAGCTTTCTTCTGTTTCTTACTCATACCAGAATCACCTACCACTCTATAATCTTGCTGTCCAACCACTAGTACTTCTGTCTTCTTAGTTACAGAATCAGAAGGAATACCACCAACATCTTTAATCTTCTGTAGCAGTTCCTTTCTAGTGCCATAGCTACAAGTTCCAGTAAAGCAAACATTCTTACCATAGAAATAGTTACCTTCATCTGCTAATTCTGGATGCTCCTCTAGGCTTTCTAACATGTCTGTTTTACTCTTCTTATTTATAGCTAAATGTGCTATGAAGGTATCTGGTGCAAATTTACCTCTATGAAAATGGTACTTTTCTTCCAGTTCCTCTAGGGTGCTACCATCCATATCTAAGCACTTCAATAACAATTTAGCGCAACCTGCTGAATCATTATCAGCTTTATGATGTCCATCAAACTCTATACCTAGATATTTCAGTACCACATCTAAAGAATAGCTATAGCAGCCTTTAACTATGTATCTGGCGATTCTCAAAGTACAAAAGTAATCAAATGTAGGATATTCTATCTGATAGTTATCTAAGGCATCACGCAAAGCATACATATCAAATGAAGTATTGTGTGCCACTACTATCTTATCCTTTAAATATGGATATACCTCTTTCCATACATCAGGAAATTTAGGACTGTTCTCGGTATCTTCTGGTTTGATACCGTGAATATGTATATTGAAGGCATCATAGTCGTTTCCTTCTGGTTGTACGAGCCAACTTTTAGAAGGTTGTAAGATACCATCTACTACTTCTGTTATACCAATTTGGCAGATGCTACTTCTATCTGCATTGGCGGTTTCAAAATCTATCGCAACAAAATTATTCATATTGCTTTGAATTGTTAGTTTGTAAATATGTCGCAAAAGTAACGAAAATATTGCTACTATAGAAATGCTAGCCAATTATTTAAGCTTCTTTAAACTAATTGATTAGAAACACGAAAAAAAGCCTTATTTAAAACTAGCAAGTGTGGAAAGTTAACTAAGATAGACAACCTCGCCATCTTCTCCATCGGCATCATCAACAAAATGGGAGCCGCCAGCATCAAGGAGTGGAGCCTCGCCAAGTTTGTAGAAGGCTACCGCCTCAGAGCCCGTGCTACCGGCAAGCTCAGCAACACCCAGCTCTCTCTCGATGCCAACGCCAAGAACGCCATGGATCTCCTCAACTCTAGCGAGAGCGCTGCAGGCGATACCACCACTGGCGATACCACACAGGGCGGCGGTACATCACAAGGCGGCAGCACCGACGGAACAGGCGACAGCGGAGACGGCCTGGAGTAGTGATCCGTCTCTCAAATATGCGAAACCACAGAAGAAGGAAGGAGTGAACTGACCGGCGACAGGGATATTCCGAAGGCACAAAGCGGCTGGTTTTCATCCTGACGATTACGGATAAACAGCAAATCATAACGACCCAAGAACCTGCCTTTTACGGGTATCCGGGCTGGCAGTTCCTCCCCCGCCCTTCTTCTTCCAGAAACGCTTACTGAAACTAAATTTCAACCACTAAAACAAGCATGTGACTATCATTATCCACTTAGTATTAATCATTAAAAAACAAAGCAAAATGAAAAAAGTAAATTGGAAAACCATCATCAACTTCCTCATCACGGTATTAACAGCTGTAGCCAGCTCATTCTGTGTACAGAACTGCTAAAAGAAGGGAGGTTGCCATGACACAGAAACATCGTAGCATTTCACTCATCGTGATCCACTGTTCTGCCACGAGAGTGACTCAGGATTTCACATTCGAGCAGTTGGAGGCCTGCCATCTTGCCCGCGGTTTCAAGAGTATCGGCTATCATTATTACATCACGAAGGATGGTGTGGTATATCCGGGTCGTCCGGAATCGGAAGTCGGAGCCCATGCCCGTCATTACAATGCCCAAAGCATCGGCATCTGTTATGAGGGAGGTCTCGACAAGAACGGCAAGCCTGCCGATACGCGCACTCCAGCCCAGAATCAGGCTCTGTATTCGCTTCTGGAGAGCCTCTGCCTCTCCTATCCTGATGCAGAGATACTGGGCCACCGCGATTTGCCGAACGTTCACAAAGACTGTCCGTCGTTTGATGTCAAGCGATGGCTGAAGTTGGTAGATTTCCACATCTAGCCGATTTTCGGAAAGGATTTCATTGTATTTATTTTTTTAAGTTGATTCAAGCCCGACAGGAAGCAGCAACGCTCTCCTATCGGGCTTTGATTATTGTGTAAAGAAGAGAAATTCAAAAAAAATATGAAAAGGCTTGCAAGTTTCGGAATATTGGCGTATATTTGCAGAAAAAAAAGAAAGGCTTATGAAATATTTGGATCCTAAGGCCGATTTGACCTTCAAAAAAGTGTTTGGCGAACATCCCGAGTTGGTAAAAAGTTTGCTTAACGCCCTTCTTCCTTTTAAGAGTGAGGAAGAGGAAATCACTTCTGTGACATATCTTACGCCTGAAATGGTTCCCCAGACACCCACACGAAAATATAGTATAGTGGATGTGAGATGCGAGGATGCCCAGGGACGTCAGTTTATTGTAGAAATGCAGATGGTTTGGTCTGCGGAGTTTAAGCAGCGAGTTCTCTTCAATGCTTCCAAGGCATATGTAAAGCAGCTAAACAGGGGAGAAGATTATTCTCTTCTGAAGCCAGTTTATTCTCTCAACTTGGTTAATGAAGTATTTGAGCCTGAACTGGATGATTATTACCACTATTACCATCTTGTACATGAGGAACATACCGAAAAAGTAATTGATGGTTTGCATCTGGTATTTGTAGAGTTGCCGAAGTTTACGCCTCATACGTTTACAGAGAAGAAAATGCAGGTTTTATGGCTTAGGTATCTGACAGAAATTAATGAGAAAACGAAGGAAGTTCCGGCAGAACTGCTGGCAAATCCGGAGATAGCCAAAGCCGTATCAGAGATTGAAGAATCAGCCTATACCGAGGAGGAACTTCTGGGTTATGATGAATTCTGGGATATGGTGAGCGTAGAGAAGACGCTTGCCGGCAGGTTGGAGCGTTTGACGAAGGCTAATGATGATACAGAGGAGAAACTTAAGGCAACCTCTAGTCAGTTGGAGGCAACCTCTAGTCAGTTGGAGGCAACATCTAGTCAGCTAGAGGCAACATCTAGTCAGTTAAAGGAAGCTGAGAAGCAGAGAAAGGAAGCTGAGGAGCAGAGAAAGGAAGCTGAGGAGCAATTAAAAAAAGCTAATGAGGAAAAATTGCAATCAGCCAAAAAACTTCTACAGGCTGGAGTATCAGCTGATATTGTGGCAAGTACTCTTAACTTAAGCATGGATGAAATAAAAATTCACTAACTTTGCATCAGATATATACATTAGAATTCTTTACAAACAATAAAATGGAGAATAAAATAACGACAATGGAGCAGGGAATGCAGCGACGCACCGAACTGCTCCTGGGAAAGGATAATCTTGAGAAAATTCAGAAGGCAAGAGTGCTCATCTTCGGTATCGGAGGAGTAGGATCATGGTGCGCAGAAGGACTCCTGAGAAGCGGCGTGAGAAACATCACAATCGTAGACAGCGACAGGGTATGCGTAACCAACTGCAACCGCCAGCTGATGGCTACAAGCCGAACCATAGGCGAAGTGAAGGTAGAGGCGCTGCGCAACCGACTGCTCGAAATCAACCCTGATGCCAACATCACAGCCTATCAGAAAATATATCAGGCAGAAACTGCCGATGAATTCCACATGGAGCAATACGACTTCATCATCGATGCCATCGACTCACTGAAGGATAAGGCTGACCTCATTCTGCGTGCCACTGCCCTACCTAAGGAAATCACCTTTATATCTTCTATGGGAGCTGCCCTGCGCACCGACCCATTCATGGTAAGAAAATCTGAATTCTGGAAGGTGGATGGAGACCCGCTGGCAAGAGCACTGCGAAAGAAATTCAAGAAGAACAAAACCTTCCCACGACGAAAATTCCAGTGCGTATACAGTGAAGAAAAACCGATGCAGAACCAAGGGGTGAACAAAGCATGCGGCACGGGCGGATGCCTATGCCCGAAAGCCAAACTCATTAGCGGAGAGAGGGGTACCGATACTGCCGTATATGATGCTCCGGGCGACCAGCAACTGGTAGAACACGAATGGTGCTCTACTAAGGCACAGATCAACGGTTCGCTCTGCCACATCACCGCAACCTTCGGAATGGCTATCGCAGGAATGGTCATCAACCACATCATTGAATAACTGTTTTTCTTTACAACAGTCACTTGAAAAGAAACTTACAAAACATACGCAAAAGGCGAGGCGCTTTCACAAGCTCCCCGCCTTTATTAATGATTCAAGTTTCGCAAGGTTCAGAAGTTTCTCGGGAGTAGTCTTATCGGCATTCGCCTTTATTCGTCTCTTCATATCTTCAAAGAATAAAGGTTAAATCCGATAAATCTTGTTAAACAAATTCTATCTTACCTCTTATGTTTATACCTTTGCACGCAAATTTATAATCACAAAGGACATTTTCATGTCCCAAAAAGGATAATATTTAATTTAAATAAGAGAAGAAAAATGAAAGAAAAAGCAGAAAGTTCAGCAGCCTGCAACCATCACAGAGTAGGCTTCCTGGGATTGCTCGTTACATTAGGCATTGTATTCGGAGACATCGGAACATCACCTCTCTATGTGATGAAGGCTATCCTGCATACGGGCGAAAGCATCAGCGAGAGCACCATCCTGGGCGCACTGTCATGCATCATCTGGACACTCACCCTCCAGACCACCATCAAATATGTATGCGTGGCGCTGCGTGCCGACAACAATGGCGAGGGAGGCATCCTCGCCCTCTATGCCTTGCTGCGCCGACTCAAGAGCAAGTGGATTTACCTACTGGCCATCATTGGCGCAAGCACCCTGCTGGCAGACGGAATCATCACTCCTGCCATCACCGTGACCACAGCCATCGAAGGACTCGAAAGCATCAGTCCCAACCTGCCAGTTATCCCCATCACCCTTGCCATCATCACCATCATCTTCTTCGTGCAGCGGTTTGGCACAGAGAGTATCGGCAAATCGTTTGGCGTATTTATGCTGCTATGGTTCCTGCTGCTGGGCGTGATGGGAGCTTTCAGCATCACGTCTTACCCATTGATACTGAAGGCTTTCAACCCCTATTATGCTGCCATGCTGCTGGCGAAATCGCCTGAATGGTTTCTGATTCTGGGTGCCGTATTTCTCTGTACAACCGGTGCTGAGGCTCTCTATTCCGACCTGGGACATTGCGGCAGAAAGAACATCGCCATCAGCTGGGGCTTCGTAAAGACCATGCTCATTCTCAACTATCTGGGACAGGGAGCATGGGTGCTGAATCATGCAGATACGGCGCTGGCTGTGAATCCGTTCTTTGCCATCATGCCGCAGAGCATGCTGTTCTTCGCTATCATCATGGCCACGGGTGCGGCAATCATTGCGAGCCAGGCACTCATCAGCGGAACCTTCTCCATATTGAGCGAAGCCATGAACCTGCACTTCTGGCCGCGCATGCGAATCAAGCATCCTACCCATGTTAAGGGGCAGCTCTATATCCCGATGATCAACTTCGCCATGTACATCGGCGTGGTTCTCATCATCCTGCTCTTCCGCAACTCCTCGCACATGGAGGCAGCCTACGGACTCGCCATCACCATCACCATGCTGATGACTACCCTGCTGCTCGGTTTCTACCTGCACAGCAAGGGAGTGGCACGGATTTTCACGATGCTGTTTATGGGCGCATACTGCATCATCGAAGCCATCTTCCTGACTGCCAATCTGTCAAAGTTTCTTGCAGGTGGATGGTGTACGATGCTCATTGGAGGAATCCTGTTCCTGATGATGTACGTGTGGGTGAAAGCCATGAAGATACGCCGCCATTATATCAGCACCAAACCGCTGGATGATTATTATCAGATTATCTCCGACATCAAGGCCGACGAGAGCATCCCTAAGTACGCTTCCAACCTGGTTTATGTGAACCACGCCAACAAGGAAGGTGCCGTAGATGACAAGTTGCTCTACTCCATCATCAACAAGCAGCCGAAACGTGCAGACCATTACTGGCTTATCAACATGGAGTTTGTTGACACTCCTGACACGCTGGAGTACAACTGCGAGACTCTGATTCCCGACACCCTCTACAGCGTAACCATGCACATTGGTTTCCGCATAGAGCCTAGGGTGAGTCTCTATCTGCGACAAGTAGTGGAAGATCTGGTAACAGACGGAAAGGTAGATTTGCAAAGCACCTATCCTTCGCTGCGCAAATACGGAATTCCGGGCGATTTCCGATTCATCATCATTCACCGCGTATATTACCCGGAGAGTTCAGATAATCGCCAACAGAACCTGCTGATGAGTATCTACGCTCTTATCAGCAAGATAGGTATTGACGAGCCTAAGGCATTGGGCCTCGACACTTCCATGGTAGTGGTAGAAAGAGTGCCGCTCATCATCAACCATCCGGTCATTAAGGACAAGGTCATTAAGGTCATTAAGGATTCTGAAACATCACAAAGCAGACAATAAGCAAAAAGGCGAGGCGCTTTCACAAGCTCCCCGCCTTTAACCTATTAGCTAGAAGATTATAGCTAACAACTAACACAAAACCTTATAACTATTTTTCAAATCTTAATCGTTATTTGAACCTATGAACGAACATTATTTTTTATTAGAGGATAGTCTTAACAGCCTCCAGCATGCCCTTCTCCTGAATAAGGTCAAGATCTTTCTTAACCAACTCGGTAAGGCCAGGAACTGTCTTGTTCAAATCCTCGTGCCAGATATAGTCGAAGCCCAATACGCCCTCAGCTACCTTCTGGGTATCGCCGGTAGCCCAAAGCTCGGTGAGCTTGTCCATAATCTTCTGGTCATCGTTTGGCTGGATAGGAGCACCATCCTCGCGAACACCACCCTTATAGTAAGTGATGATAGCAGCGAGACCGAATACCAAACCCTGTGGCAACTCGCCCTTACGCTCAAGATAAATCTTGACACCAGGCAGGTCACGAGTCTCAAACTTAGGGAATGAGTTGAGCATGATGCTGGTTACCTGATGATCTACGAATGGATTCTCAAAACGCTCCAATACGTCAGAAGCAAACTTCTGCAGCTCATCCATTGGGAGGTTCAGCGTCTGCATCAACTCCTCGAACTGTACCTTGTGGATGTACTTGCCCAATACCGGGTGCTCGCAGGCATCGCGAACAATGTTTACACCGCTGAGGTATGTAACAGGGCTCAATACGGTGTGAGGACCATTCAGCAGGGTAACCTTACGCTCGTGGTATGGCTTCTCATTATCTGTGATAAGCACGTGGAGACCTGCCTTATGAGCTGGGAACTCCTCCTGCATCTGCTCTACTGTCATATTTTCTGCCTTCTCGATAACCCAGAGGTGGAAGCTTTCTGCCTTAACTACGAGGTTGTCCTTGTAGCAAACCTTCTGCTGAATCTCCTTGATGGTATCGCGTGGGAAACCAGGAACGATGCGGTCTACCAATGTAGCGCAAACGTAGCAGTGGTTGGTGAACCACTCCTTGAAGCCCTCGTAATCAGCACCCATATCGCCCTTCCAGAGCTCGATATACTGATAGATACACTCCTTGAGGTGGTGACCATTGAGGAAGATCAGCTCACATGGCATCAGGATCATACCCTTGGTTGGGTCGCCCTCGAAGAACTTGTAGCGGTGGAACAAGAGCTGAACCAACTTGCCTGGATAAGAAGCTGCAGGAGCATCTGTAAACTTGCAAGAGTCATCGAATGCGATACCAGCCTCTGTAGTGTTAGAGATGATGAAACGCATCTCTGGCTGCTCAGCCAAAGCCATGAAAGCCTGGTTCTGAGAATATGGATTCAGTGCACGGCTGATAACGTCGATACGATCCAATGTGTTGATAGCCTGGCCGTTCTCCTTACCCTGAAGGTTTACGTGATAGAGGCAGTCCTGCCCGTTCAGCCAGTCAACCATACCACCAGCCAATGGCTGAACTACAACGACAGAACCGTTGAAGTCGGTCTTCTTGTTCATATTCCATACAATCCAATCTACGAATGCACGGAGGAAGTTACCTTCACCAAACTGAATGATTTTCTCTGGAGCGACGCTCTTAGGAGCAGTGCGCTTGTTTAATGCTTTTAGCTCTTTCATGATTTGTTTATTTTGTCTTTATTATTTTACTTTCCGTTTTAAATTCCAATCTATTCATCAGATTGTTTTTTTCTGAGTGCAAAGGTAGTAAATATTTCGTTTGATTGTTCCAAAAACAGCGAAAAACTTCACGCAAACCTTTACGTTCCTCACCGGTTCTATACCTTATCATATATAGAACTGCGCAGGCACAAAATAAAGAAGTAGGGATTTTCCCCCACCCCTTTAGGGGAAATCCCGACCGTGGAAGCAAAAAACATCGTATCTTTGCACCAAAAAAAAGAAACATGAAGTATAACAATTTAAAGATATACGATTATGAAACGAATGATAATAGCTCTGGTAGCCATGTTCATGATGACATTCACTACCGCTTCTGCAATGAGTTATGAGCAGGCAAGACAGCAGGCTCTCTTCCTGACAGACAAGATGGCTTACGAGCTCAATCTTACGGAAGACCAGTATGAGGCAGCTTACGAGGTGAATCTCGACTACCTGATGAGTGTAGATACATACGATGACCTATATGGTGCTTACTGGCGCCAACGCAATATGGATTTGAGCTATATCCTACTCGACTGGCAGTATAGAACATATCTCAATGCCACCTATTTCTACCGTCCGCTCTACTGGAATGCGGGCTACTGGCACTTCGGCATCTACGCCCGCTATCCGCGCCGCGACTATTTCTACTTCGGTTGCCCTCACTTCTACGTATCTTACCGTGGAGGTCATAGCTGGCGAGTAAACGGAAACAGAAGCTGGTATCACGGAAGAAGATTTGGCGGCCCTCACCCAGGAGGACATCCTAGAGTAGGTATGAGAGACGGATTCAACCGTGGTGATTACGGCAGAGGAAGATCTTTCGGAAATCTGAACCGCGAGAACAGACCTCAGATGAACCCAAATCGTGGTTTCGGTAATGCAAGCCGCCCTAACAACAACGCTGGCTTCGGAAACAGCAGCCGCCCTCAGAACGGAGGCTTCGGAAATAACAACGGAGGCTTCGGCAACAGCAGCAACCGGGGCTTCGGCAATAGCAACAGTCGCCCTAACCGCGGTTTCGGCAGCAGCAACAGCAGCACTAGCAACAACCGTGGTTTCGGAAACAACAGCCGTGGTTTCGGAAACAGCAGCTTCGGAAGCGGAAGAAGTAATATCTTCGGGGGCAACCGCAGCAGCATGAGCCGTTCATTCAGCAGCGGGTCTGGCAACCGTGGCGGCGGATTCACCCCTCGCTCTTCTACACCAAGCAAGAGCAATGGCGGTGGAAGTTTCGGACACAGAAGATAAGAAAAGAGAAAGAGTTATAATTTCAAGTTTATAAAGACAGAGAGTTAAGAAAAATCAAGACCTCAAGTAAGAGAGTAAGAAAAATCAAGTACAAAAAATGGGAATTTGCATCGGTTCATACCATTCGCAAATTCCCATTATTATTTTATCAACTTTCAGTAAAAGTTTTACTCCAATCCGAAGAGCGATTTCAAACCGCCATCTACGCCCGAGAATCCCATGAAGGCGAGGCTGAGGAGCGCTGCAGTTACCATGACGATAGCTACGCCCTGCATGCCCTTAGGAATACGAACCAAAGCCTGCTGCTCGCGAATGCCGGCAAAGACAATGAGAGCCAGGGCAAAGCCGAGAGCGGTAGAGAAGGCGTAAACCACGCTCTCAAGCAGATTGTAATCCTTCTGGATAACCAGGATGGCTACACCCAGCACGGCACAGTTGGTAGTAATCAGAGGCAGGAAGATACCGAGCGCCTGATAAAGTGCAGGAGAAACCTTCTTCAGGATAATCTCTACCATCTGAACCAAGGCTGCAATCACGAGGATGAACGCCAGGGTCTGGAGATATTGCAATCCGAACGGATCGAGTACATACTTCTGAACACACCAGGTAATGATGGTTGCCAGGGTCAAGACAAAAGCGATGGCACCACCCATACCGATGGCTGTATCAACTTTCTTCGATACGCCCAGGAATGGACAGATACCGAGAAACTGCGACAAGACGATGTTGTTGACGAATATCGCAGAGATAAATATCAATAAATATTCCATAATTTCTATTTTATTTCATTGATTTGAAGCGATGCCTACGCTTACTTCTTCACCTTATTAAATATAGCAATGATGTAACCTAAGGTGAGGAAAGCTCCAGGAGGCAGGATGAACATCAGTATGTTGGTAGTCTCCGGCAACAGAGTGATACCGAATACACTACCTGCACCGAGTACCTCGCGGGCACTACCCAGGATGGTCAAACCGAGGGTGAAACCCAAACCGCAACCAATGCCATCGAAGAGGCTGGCAATAGGCGAATTCTTGGCAGCAAAGCTCTCTGCTCTACCCAGGATGATACAGTTTACTACAATCAGCGGAATATAAATACCCAGCGCCTGATTGATGCTGTCGGGAGCATAAGCGCTCATCAACATCTGAAGGATGGTTACGAAGGCTGCAATCACTACGATGAAAACAGGGATGCGAACCATATCCGGGGTAATCTTCTTGATACAGGAAATAACAAAGTTGGTACAAATCAGCACCGCCATGGTAGCCAATCCCATAGAGAGACCGTTGATGGCGCTGGTTGTTGTAGCCAAAGTAGGACACATACCGAGAAGCAACACGAAGGTTGGATTCTCCTTGATGAGTCCGTTCATCAAAATCTTAACATTACTCATATCGGTTTATCCTTTCTTTTCGTTATGTTCAACTTTAGATACACCACTCTCTGCATCTGCTTTCTGAGATGCACCGCTCTCGCCGTCAACATCCTTCTTGGCATAAACGGCATAAGCCTGGTTGATAGCCTTGAGGAAGGCGCGGCTGGTAATGGTAGAAGCGGTGATGGCGTCTACTGCATTGCCACTCTTATCGTCCTTAGATACGTGGAGGTCGCCATCCTTTGGAGTCTTACCGATGATGCTACCCTTTCCGTCCTTCTGGAACCAGGTAGCAGCCTTGGCACCCAAACCTGGAGTTTCTGAAGCCTGAAGCACTGTATAACCCATAATCTTGCCCTCGGTATCGAAACCTACGAGCACCTTCAGATCGCCACCGAAACCACCGGTTGTACTCTCTACGGCAGCACCCAGCTGCTTGCCGCTCTTGTCAGAGCACTTGTGGATGATGAAAGAGAATTCCTTACCGCCAAACTCCTGCTTCACCTCTTCAGGCTCAGCCACCTGGAGTTCTTCTGTACCCATCACGCTCTTGATACCGGCAGCCAGACTCTGTGCAGCCTTCTCGGCGATAGGACCAGATGTAAGATGATTGATATATGCAAGAACAGCACCTACGATGAGCGCTACGCCTACGAGCACCAAAACCATGTTCTTTAATGATGATTCTAATTTCTGCATGTCTCTGTCCTCCTTATTTCTTAGCAGGCTTCTCACCGAAGCGCTTTGGTTTAATGTATGTGTTAATAAGAGGTGTGAACGCATTCATGATAAGAATGGCGAACGACATACCTTCCGGATAGCTACCCCAGTTACGGATGATGACGGTCAGCAGACCGATGCATACACCGTAGATAAGCATGCCCTTGTGGGTCATCGGAGAGGTTACATAATCAGTAGCCATGAAGATGGCACCGAGCATCAGACCACCACTGAAGATGACAGCCAGAGGATTGGCATAAACAGGATTAGCCAAATGCATCAAACCGCTGAAAACGAATACGGTAGCGATGATGCTGACTGGAATATGCCAGGTAATGACCTTCTTCCAGAGCATGTAAGCCAAACCGAGCAAGAGCGCAACGGCACAAACCTCACCGGTAGTACCGGCACCGAAAGTATCGCCTGTAGCACCGAAGAGCATGCTCATCGCATCAGGCAACTGGTTGAGAACAGAAGCATCGCCCGTCTTGATGGCGGTCTTCATGATAGCCAGCGGAGTAGCACCCGTTGTAGCATCGGTATAGCTGAGCATCTGTCCAGCCACTGGCCATGAAGTCATCTGGGCAGGGAAGCTGACGAGCAGGAAGCAACGGCCTACCAAAGCGGGATTGAAAGGATTGTTACCCAAACCGCCGAAGCTCATCTTACCTACACCGATGGCAAACAGGGCACCGATGATGATGATCCAGAGAGGAAGGTTACTTGGCAAGTTCATGCCGAGCAAGAGACCGGTGATGATGGCAGAACCATCGAGCAAGCTGGTCTCCTCCTTCAGAAGATATTTTGTAATTGCCCACTCAAAGAAGACGCAGGCTGCCACAGAGGTGAGCAGAACAACTGCTGAACCCAAGCCGAAGAAATAGAAAGATGCGAGGATGGCAGGCCCGAGAGCGATAATCACTCCGTACATGTTCTTCTCTACGCTCTCATTTCCATGAGCGTGTGGCGATAATGAAACGATTAATTTTCCCATTTTATCTTTTAAATTCTTTCTTAAATGAAATTCATTCTTGACGTGAACGCTTACTTCTTAGCGTTGCGAGCTCTGATAATGCCCATTACCGCACCCTTACCATTGATAATATTATCGAGGATAGGACGATGTGAAGGACAGGTGAACTGGCATGAACCGCAGGCAATGCAGGATGTTACCTCCTCTGCCTCCAGGCGCTCATAATCCTTCACTACGCTCAAGGTAGCTAGCAAGTATGGCTCCAGGCCCATTGGGCAGGCATCCACACACTTGGCACAGCGGATACAGGGCTGAGCCTTCTTGCGATGAGCATCAGCATCGGTCAATACGGTGATTGAGTTGGTACCCTTGGTTACCGGTACATCGAGGCTGATTACAGCCTTACCCATCATCGGACCACCAGCCAATACCTTGTTGTCACCCTCAGGCAAACCGCCGCAATTCTCTATCATCTGAGAGAATGGAGTTCCTATACGCACGAGGAAGTTGCCCGGGTTCTTCACCTGCTTGCCGGTTACGGTAGTATAGCGCTCGAAGAGAGGTTTATTCTTCATAACTGCCTGATAAACAGCGAAGGCAGTACCTACATTCAGAACAATTGCTCCAACGTTGACAGGGATAGCTGGAGGAGCAGGAACCTGACGGCGGATAACGGCATCCACCAGCTGCTTCTCACCTCCCTGAGGGTACTTCTTAGCCAGAGGTACAATCTCGATACGAGCGTCATTAGCTGTCTTTTCCTCGAAGAGTTTGATGGCAGCAGGTTTGTTATCCTCGATACCGATGTAGCCCTTCTCTACCTTAGCCGCCTTCATCAGGAGGTTCAAGCCAACGAGAATCTCATCGGCATGCTCCATCATCAGGCGATAGTCGGCTGTGATATAAGGCTCACACTCTACACCGTTGATGATGACGCACTCAGCCTTGGCTCCTGGAGGAGGACAAAGCTTGATGAAGGTAGGAAAACCGGCACCACCCATACCAGTGACACCCGCTTCCTTGATGCGGTTTACGATTTCCTCTGGAGTAAGCTCAGTATGAGCCTCAAGCGTCTCGAGTTTATCAGAGCGGTCGATACTCTCCTCCCACTCATCGCCTTCTACATTAATGATAATGCAAGGCTTGCGATAACCGGTAGCATCAATAGATGTATCTACCTTGAACACAGTTCCTGATACGGAACTGTAAATAGGAGCACTCACAAAGCCACCAGCCTCAGCAATGAGTGTACCCACCTTCACCTTGTCGCCCTTGGCAACTACAGGCTTGGCAGGAGCACCGATGTGCTGACCAAGTGGGAAAATAGCCTGCTTAGGGAGAGGAGCTACCTGAGTAGCCATCTCGGCAGTAATCTTATTCTCTTCTGGGTGAACTCCACCAATTCTAAAAGTTCTCAAATTCATGATTATTCCTCCTTTTTCTTAACTGGGAAATTTACTTTTACGAGAGCACCTGTTGGGCATTCATCAACACACTTGGTACACATGCGGCACTTATTGAAGTCAACATAAGCCACATTGTTTTCGATGGTGATAGCATCAAACTTGCAGACCTTCTGACATTTACCGCATCCGATGCAAGCAACGCTACAAGCCTTCTTGGCAACAGCACCCTTGTCGTGGTTTACGCACTGAACGTAAACTCTACGGCCCTTAGGACCCTTCTTGCGGAGCTCGATGATATGACGTGGACAAGCGTTGGCGCAAGCACCACAACCCGTACACTTCTCTTCATCAACCTCAGGAATGCCAGTTTCAGGATTGATAGAGATTGCGCCAAACTGGCAGGCAGCCACGCAATCGCCACAACCCAGACAGCCGAACCCGCAGCCTGTTTCGCCAGCGCCACATGAATTCATAGCTGCACAAGTGTGCAAACCATCATACTCGGCAATGCGAGGACGATTCTCGCAAGTACCATTACAACGAACCACAGCCACCTTTGGCTCGGTATTGGCTACTGCCATACCTAAAAGGTCGGCTACCTTGCCCATCACGTCGGCACCACCTACCGGACACATCAGTCCATCGATAGAACCGGCATCAGCACCCTTCACCAGAGCTGCGGCCATACCAGAACATCCGGCAAAACCGCAACCACCACAGTTGGCACCTGGCAGAACCTCTCCTACCTGGCCCAAGCGAGGGTCTTCTTCGACGGCAAACTTCTTAAATACTCCGAAGAGAACCAGCGCTGCAATCAGCGCGATTGCTCCGAGAACCAAGACAGCAATCAAAATAAAATTCATAATTTTTTGTGTTTTGTTTTGTTATTTTCTTTGTTTTAAAATAAAGGCTCATCGCAGAAACCACAGGAGCACATCACGCACCCTATGTTTCTATAGAGAAGCTCAGCTTGTTTTTAAGTTTGTTTCTGAATAAGTAGAGCACCACATAGTATGGAATGAGAATGCCCAATGCCGAGAGCGCTGCGGCTCCCTCTGAGTGAGTAGCTTTCAGTACACCGACCAAAGCGATCACCATCAGCATCAGCGGCAAGAGATAGCCATAGAAACTGGCTCTGAAGCCTACAGCCGAATCAGCAGTCACCACCACGCTATCGCCTTTGTGGTAGAGAGACGCCTCTGAGGTAGAAACCTCAATCATCTTCTCTTTCGATTCAGATGCAGTACAATGAGCAGCCACCTTGCAAGCGCTGCAGGCTGACGACTGTACGATGCGAATGCACACACAACCTTCTTCTACGCTTTCTACGATGCCAGAATGTTTTATTTTGTTATTCATTTGTAATGTTGAGATTGCATTTTTGCAATTCAAGTGCAAAGATACTACATTATTTAGAAATGGCAAACAAAATCGAAAAGAAAATATAAAAAAAGAAGCGTAAACGTTATCTATACCCTGGAATCAGGCAGTTTGAGAACAAATTAAAAGCAAAAATGCTTTTTTTTTAGCAACTTCTTTTGGTGATATCAATTTTTTATGTACCTTTGCATTGATTATTAAAGAATTGATATGGAAACATTAGAGCAAACAATCATGCAAGTAGAGCGCTTTATCAGAAAAGTGGCTCAAAAGTTCCCAGCGCCAGAATCTGACGACGAGACTTCTCAAATGACCGACATCCACGTAAGGGTTTCGCAAGACAGTGGCGAACTCCTGGCCTTTGACGACGATGACAACGAGATTACCCGCTGCGTTGTTGAGCAATGGATAGAAAACAAGGATGAAGACTTCTACGACGAGGTAGCAAAGCTGCTTCGCGATGTATTGCGCAAACAGGCTGATATCATAGATCATCTCGGCATTCTCAAGCCATACAGCTTTGTGCTCGAAGATGAGGATAAAGAGCATATTGGCGAGCTCTATCTTGCTGACGATGATACGATCATTGTAGGTGGTGACTTGATGGAGAATCTGGACAACGATCTGGATAACTTCCTGAACGACCTGCTGAAAGAATAAAAAAATACAGGATGAAAGGACTACCCGCTCCCCCATCCCAACAAAATAAAAAACCGTTGCACTCTCTCCTATCGAGTACAACGGTTTTTCTGTTTTTAACGGTCTTTCCGTTTATATCATCTAACCAATCTAAAAAGAAATTTTCTTTTTCTTACCTTTACTTTCGTTTCCTACGCGGTCAAGAGCAGTTACTACATACACATATTTCTTGCCACTCACATAAGGGATGCGATAGAAATTATCATAAGTTACTGCCTGGAGTGCAGAAACATCATTGAGATTTACCTTAGCTCCTTTCTCAAAACGATAGATAGCAAAACGGTTCACCTGATCGCCCCACTTTTTCTTGCTAGCCTTAGGAGCCTTCCATACCAGCAGCGGACCTTTCTCGGTCCACATCAGCTTGACACCCTTTACCCCCTTTGGCGCCTTATTATCAAGGAAAGGCATAGAGGGTGGCAATGCTGGATACTTCCAATAATTGTTGCGGAGTGTATGTCCGATATTACCTACATTATCGGCAGCAGTCTGCGCATACCAGAGCACAGTGCCCTTCACATTATTCATCTGCTGATGCAAACGGTGCTTGGCAGGCAACTGATGACTGCGCGGATTGACTGGATCAGCAAACTTGGCTGTACGCTCTATATCTTCACCTATATATAATGGGCGGTTGCCAGCATGCTTATTCCACCAGGTTATGAGCGTCTTGTAATCGGCAGCACGATTGCCAATCTCCCAATAAATCTGAGGCACACAATAGTCTATCCAACCATTATTCACCCAAAGCAATACATCTGCATAAAGATCATCATAATTCTGGAGGCCGAAAGTTTCTGAACCATTAGGATCGGTACGCTTGTTGCGGTAGATTCCGAATGGAGAAACACCAAACTTAACCCAAGGCTTAACGGCATGAATGGATTCGCTGAGCTGCTTTACAAACCGGCTCACGTTATCACGGCGCCAATCACCTATGTTTCGCATGCCGCGCGACTGCTGGCGGAAGAGCTGCTGATCAGGAATCTGTCGTCCGGCCTCTGGATATGGATAGAAATAATCATCAATATGGAATCCATCAACATCATATCGGCTTACAATGTCCACAGCCACCTCGCAAATATAGTCGGCTGCAGCCTGCAACCCAGGGTTCAACAGCGTCAGCTTGCCATACTGAAAACAGAGATCAGGACGCCTCTTCACGATATTCTTCGGCGAAACCTGCTCATAGGAAGTTACGCTATGCTTGGCACGATAAGGATTAATCCAGGCATGAAGCTCCATGCCACGATTATGACACTGCTCTATCATCCACTGCAACGGATCCCAATAAGGAGAAGGAGCCTTTCCCTGCACTCCCGTAAGAAACTTGCTCCAAGGCTCTAAATCACTCTTATACAGAGCATCACACTCGGCTCGAACCTGAAAGATTATCGCATTCACGCCATCCTTCTGCAGTTCATCAAGCTGTCTGGTAAGCATCGCCTGGATCTGCTGCGTACTCTTGCCCAGATACTGTCCGTTAACGCACTGTATCCAGGCTCCACGAAACTCTCGTTTGTTCTGAGCCTTCATTGTTGCCGACGACATCAGCATCATTGCAACAACGAGCATCAAAATCGCTTTCAGTCTTTTCATCTGTTATCTGTTATTTATCAATTTCATTTTTTCCTTTTCATTCTACAGTTTGTTCTTCATCCCTCAGCTTCGGGAGTGAAATATGGTATCTTACAGCCAGCAATCGGATGGCACAGACCACACAGAAAGCTACAATCACCGTAATATAGAGGCTCACACCCAGATAGCTCAATCCCCAATAAGCCAAACCACCGGCGACACAAGCCATCGCATAAATCTCCTTTCGGAAAATGACCGGCTCTTCATTAAGAAGCACATCGCGGATAACACCGCCTGCAGCACCCGTGATACAGCCCATGATGATGGCTACCCAAAAGGAGAAACCACATTCGAGCGACTTCTGGATGCCCGCAATATTGAAAAGCGCCAAGCCCAAGGTATCAAACAGAAACCAGGTATTGTCAAGACGCTTAAGATAGCGGTGGCAAGCAATCACTACCAACTGCGCAAACAGCGTACAAATCAGGTAGATAGGGCTCAACATCCAAAACGGACGCACACCAAGCATCACATCTCGTATGGTTCCACCACCTATGGCTACAGCCACACCACAAACAAAACCGCCCAGCCAATCATAGTGCTTACTTGCAGCCAGACGAATGCCCGAAAGGGCAAAAGCAAATGTTCCAATGAATTCTATCACGCTATGAAGCGTGAGCACGAATTCAGGATCGCCATGTATCATCATTTTCTCGTATCAGTTAGTGTTCTAAATATCAATTTCTAATTATCCATATATCTATTCTAAATCACTAATTCTTGAATCTTTCTCCCCAACAGGTAACCATCCAGTTGTAGAGGCGCTCCTCGGAAGGCGAATGCTGCGCATGCCAGAAGCGGGCATCCTTCAATTCGTCTGGCAGATACTGCTGCTCTGTGAAATGTCCAGGATAATCGTGGGGATACTTATATCCGTCATGATAGCCCAAATCTTTCATCAGTTTGGTAGGAGCATTGCGGATGTGCAGCGGAACAGGCAGATTACCCGTTTGCCGTACAGTAGCCAGCGCATCATTAATGCCCAGATAAGCACTGTTGCTCTTCGGACTCGTGGCCAGATACACCACAGCCTCAGCAAGGGCGATACGCGCTTCGGGCCACCCTATCTTCATCACCGTATCGAAGGCAGCATTGGCAAGCAGGAGTGCATTCGGATTGGCAAGTCCCACATCCTCAGAGGCACTAATCACAACCCTACGGGCTATAAACTGCGGGTCTTCTCCTCCTTCTATCATCCTCGCCATCCAATAAAGCGCAGCATCGGGATCGCTTCCGCGAATACTCTTGATAAAGGCTGAGATAATATCATAATGCATCTCACCCTGTTTATCGTAAGCCAGCGGATTCTGCTGCAACTGCTCTTCTACCATCTTGTCGGTAATCACAATCTCTGAAGATCCGGCAGATTCTACCACCAGTTCCAGGATATTGAGCAGTTTGCGGGCATCTCCACCACTATATCGCAGCAGCGCGCCCGTCTCTTCCAACTTAATATTCTTTTCTCTGAGTTCTACATCCTGCGTAATGGCACGATGCAGAAGGCCTTCAAGATCAGCCTTTTCGAGCGGTTTGAGAACATAGAGCTGACATCTGGACAACAGCGGCCGAATCACCTCGAACGAAGGATTCTCGGTGGTAGCACCTATCAGCGTAACAATACCCTTCTCTACCGCACCCAAAAGCGAATCCTGCTGACTCTTGGAGAAACGGTGAATTTCATCAATAAACAATATAGGAGAAGCCGAATTAAAGAATCTACCACTCTTTGCTCTTTCTATCACCTCGCGAACATCCTTTACGCCACTGGTCACCGCGGAGAGGGTGAAGAACGGCACCTTGATGGTTTGTGCCACGATTTGAGCAAGGGTAGTCTTGCCCACTCCAGGGGGTCCCCAGAGGATAAAAGAGGATATGCGCCCTGCATCAATCATCTTGCGCAGCACGGCCCCCTCACCTACCAAATGCTGCTGTCCTACATAGTCAGCAAGCGTGTGAGGTCTCATTCTTTCAGCTAACGGTTCACTCATAGTACGTGCAAAGGTAATGAAAAAAATCGAATTCCAAATAAAAAAGTGACCAAAAACACAAAAAAACAGCAAGAAAATTTGGATATATAAAAAGAAGTACTTACTTTTGCACACACAAACACAATTGAAGATGAATAAAGATAAAATATTAACACTGAAGAATGTTACTAAAAGTAGCATTTGGGAATTGCAGGAGAACGATGTGTTCCGTCTTTGGGAAGCAGCAGAAAAGGATGCTGACCTCAAGGATTACCAGAACAAGTATATCGCAGTGATCCGCAGCGCATTCGAAATGGAACCAGTGACGGTAGACCGTCCTGAAGTGATTGACAAACTGATGGCACGCGGCTTTAAGATTGGCACTTTCCGTATCAACGACAAGAAAGAAAAGTATGCCATCAAAAAGCGCCCTATCATGCGTGTTACTGATCTTACTTACGAAAATGTAAGTCACATCACCGCCAATAAGCTCATCGAACTCTTGGAGCGCAACTTTGGTGGTGGCTGGGAGAGTCTGCCTCAGAGCATCCAGGACATCATCGAAAGTAATTTCGACATCAGCACAACTACTCTTCCTGCTGACCGCCTGAAAAAGCCAGGAGGTCTGTACGAGAAAAAGCTCGCCGATGACTACGAAGTGCTCGTGGTACCAAAAGGTTCTTGGGTAGAAGCTATCTTTGCCAAGGAGAAGCCAAAGGTAGAAAAGGTTCGCATGAGATTCGATGATGAGAATGATTTGAAACGCAACAACGACCTGCTCGACCCAGACGAGGATGAAGACGAGGATGCACCAGAAATCGAGGATCACTACAACGATCCAGATGAGGATGACGATGCATTCGATGACGACAAGCTTACTGAGGAAAGCTACCGTACTACCTTCGAAGACCCGGAGAACCTCGGTCTTGATGATACAGAAGACGTAGCCGACGATGATTATTAATTCAGTTTATACATTATTATAATATAAAGAGAAATGAACGCATTAATTGGATTTGTTGCATTGATCGCTGTGGGCCTCGTAGGTTGGGCGATTGCAGAATTTAAGTACAAGGCTTTCACTTTCACCCGTTCAGAAAAGGACCTCGAGGAAGAGAAAGAGCTTGAAGAGCAGAAACGCGCAGAGGGTTTCAAGGAGATGAACATCCGCGACATCATGCGCAAAAACTCAACCAATGGTTATAACGCAGTAGGTTAGTATTATGTTAATTTACCTATGCTTATGATACAGTATATCATCATAGCAATCATATTGGCGGCATGCGTCACGTATGCCGCCATTTGTATCTACCGCTCCATCAAACAAGCACGAGAGTGTAAAAACTATCAATGTTCAGGTTGCCCATTCGTTAAGAAATGCCAAAAGAACAAAAAGAAAGAGGCTACTCAACGGAAAGAACAAGAGTAGCTCTCATAAAAGAGCTGCTAAAACTACTTTTACTGTCATGCTACGAGGAAACCAGACAAAAAACAAAGCATTTCAGAACCCGTTCATTATGAGCAAGATACAAAGAAAGTGATTGTTTTAATTAAAAAAGTTGCATAAAAATTTGGTAGAACCAATAAAAAGTAGTACCTTTGCACTCGCAAATCAGAAATGATTATTCTACACAAGGTGTCTTAACCGAGCGGTTAGGTAACGGTCTGCAAAACCGTGTAGAGCGGTTCGACTCCGCTAGACACCTCATAAAAAAGGAAGTTCTTCAATAAGGACTTCCTTTTTTCATATCTACTCTCCCCCATTTTCATTCCTCATTTCTAGGTATTCATCAAAACCCCCATTTTTAGGTATTGCACAATTATAAAAATCTTCGTACCTTTGCAACCGTAAATGATAAACATCAGAACTGAGGTTATCCTACGAGTAGGAATTGCCCCTTGCCAAAAGCAATTCTGGTGAACGTTTGAAACTTTTAGATAATTGAGACAAAGATAGAAATTAAAATCTTGTTCGCTAATAGAAATAATTCATAATGTTTTTGTATAATATGAGAAGGAGTGCTTGTGAAAGTACTCCTTTTATGTATTGGCTTACTACATGGCGATGCATTTTGTTCTATGTCACGACGCACAGACTTTTACATCGCCATGTAATTTCAAAGATATCGGGAGTTTTAAAAAAGCCTGTTACTATTTGATTTTAGCACCAAATGACTTTACAAACTTAATCTTCTTGCCTTTTGCGATGATTGGCTTCTTCCATTCACCACCCAAAATACGGATAACAGCCTTCTTGCCTACAGGAACCGCATCTACAGCCTTCTGCAAATCCATGAAATTGCCTCGACCTTCTGCAGAGACTACATAATCATAATGGCAGACATGAGACTTCAGCGCTGGCACCTGCTCAGCTACAGCATCAGCAAGCGCACCGGCAACCACACGTGCACCATATACATTATAATGGGTATTATCTTTCTTACCCTTAGGAACCTGCGGATTCTCGCCAGGCATAAACCACATATGTAATTTGCGGCTGCCTTCAATACCCATGCCCGTTTCTATATCGTGGGTAATCTTGGTAGCATCAACAAACGGAACATTCAGCTGCTTTGCTACATTGCGGGGAGCTATCACATAAGCTCCGTGGGTGTCGATAAGCGTATCGCTATTAATCTGCTCCTTTCCATCATATACTTTATTGCGAAGCTTCTCGTCATCATCATTCTTCAATTCTGCAGAATAATAGCAGCGACGAACCACCGCATTGAACAGTACAGGAATGCCACCCTTGGCACGGGTCTCATTTACATATCTGGCAAGGTTTGCATCAAAAGTAGATCCCGGATCAGTATGACGGTCAGGCATTGGCTTCTCATCGTTATGCCCAAACTGGATAAACACATAATCACCTGGCTTTATTCTATCCAAAACCTTTTTCCATCTTCCTTCATTGATAAAGCTCAAAGAAGAACGACCATTAACAGCATGATTGTCAACAATCACCTTGTCATCAAAAAAGCCTTGCAATACCATCCCCCATCCTCGCTCTGGATTATTTCTAAAACCGCCTTTCTCAGCAGCAGTAGAATCACCTATTACAAAAATCGTTGTTGTCTTTGTGCTGGATGTCATCAGCAACGCCAGTATGAATACACACAAAATAGCTTTTATTTTTTTCATTTGTCTGTAGTTTTTAGAAGTTACTAAAATTATAGTTAGGCATACACACTAACACATAAAAAGCTCTCGCCCTGCCGCACTGCATATTCACATATACGAGCACGAGAGGACGAGAAAGAGAGTATTATTTATTTACTTTGGCTATCAATTCCTCGGCAGTAACCAAGGTTTGTTCGCCAGTTTCCATATTCTTAAGCGTAACCTTGCCCTGAGCCATCTCATTCTCACCTGCAAGCACCACAAACGGAATATTCTTGGCATTGGCATAGCTCATCTGCTTCTTCATCTTCGCCTTATCAGGGAAGATTTCGGTACGGATACCGGCTGCACGAGCTGCACTTACTATAGGCAGGCAGTAAGCTGTCTCCTTTTCACCGAAGTTGATAAACAGTACCTGAGTAGCATTTACAGCCTCCTTCGGATAAAGGTCGAGCGCACCTAACACATCATAAATACGGTCAGCACCAAAACTGATACCAACACCGCTCAAACCTGGCAAACCGAAAATGCCGGTAAGGTTGTCGTAACGACCACCACCTGTAATACTTCCCATTGGAGTATCAAGCGCCTTCACCTCGAAGATTGCACCCGTATAATAGTTCAAGCCACGAGCCAGAGTGAGATCCAGTTCTATCTCGTTATTCAAGCCAAGAGTCTTCAAGGTATCGAGGATAAACTTGGTTTCCTCTACACCCTTCAAACCAACTTCAGAACCTTCGAGAACCTTCGCTATCACTTCAAGTTTCTCATCATTAGTTCCTGACAATGAGATGATTGGCTGCAACTTTTCAATGGCATCTTCAGAAATGCCGTCATTACGCAACTCTTCGTTTACATTGTCAAGTCCGATTTTATCAAGCTTATCGATGGCCACTGTGATATCTACAATCTTCTCAGCCTCGCCGATAACCTCTGCAATACCGGTAAGAATCTTGCGGTTATTAATCTTGATGCATACACGAACACCAAACTTAGTGAACACGGTATCAACAATCTGCATCAACTCGACCTCATTCAGGAGAGAATCAGAGCCAACCACATCGGCATCACACTGATAGAACTCACGGTAACGTCCCTTCTGAGGGCGGTCTGCACGCCATACTGGCTGAATCTGATAACGTTTGAAAGGCATCTGCAACTCCTCGCGGTGCTGCACTACGTAACGTGCGAAAGGAACTGTCAGGTCATAACGAAGACCCTTCTCACAAAGTTTCGCTGCTAATTTGAGTGATCCAAGAGAATGAATATCCTCATCGCTCACCTTATTCATATAGTCGCCTGAATTCAATATCTTAAAAAGCAGTTTATCACCCTCTTCACCATACTTGCCCATCAAAGTCTGAAGGGTTTCCATGGCAGGGGTTTCAATCTGCTGGAATCCATAAAGAGCATACACTTCCTTGATGGTGTTGAAGATATAGTTGCGTTTCGCCATCTCAACAGGACCAAAATCTCTCGTGCCCTTTGGTATACTTGGTTTCTGAGCCATTTATTAATGTTTAATATGAATGTTAAATGTTTAATGTCTAGCGCCATGTAAACCCCTCAAAGTAAACATTAAACACTAAACATTAAACACTATATAAATTACTTGCGTACAATAGTCTGAGCACGGTCTGGACCGATAGAAATGATACCGATCTTAGTCTCAAGGAACTCTTCTACGAAAGCAATATAATCCTTGAACTCCTGTGGGAACTGATCTTCAGATGTGAACTTAGTCATATCTGTCTTCCAGCCCTTGAACTCCTTGTAAACAGGTTCTACATCATCGATTTCGTATGGGAAATCTGTTGTAACAGAACCATCCTTCAACTTATATGCCACGCATGCCTTGATGGTATCGAAGCCATCGAGCACGTCGCTCTTCATCATGATAAGCTCGGTAACACCATTCACCATGACAGAATACTTGAGCTGTACAAGATCGCACCAACCACAACGACGCTCACGACCGGTAACAGCACCATACTCATGACCGAGGTCACGGATCTTGTCACCAGTCTCATCGAAAAGCTCTGTAGGGAATGGACCTGCACCAACACGTGTACAGTAAGCCTTCATGATACCATAAACATTGCCGATGCGGTTAGGGCCGATACCCAGACCTATGCAGGCACCTGCACAGATAGTATTAGAAGAAGTAACGAATGGATAAGAACCGAAATCAACATCGAGCATAGTACCCTGCGCACCCTCGCAGAGAATATCCTTGCCAGAACGGAGCACCTTATTGATTTCTACCTCGCTATCAATAAGTTTAAACTGCTTCAAGTATTCGATGCCCTCCATCCAGGTCTTCTCAACCTCTGTGATATCGAAGTCGGTATAACCGAGACTTGCGATGGTTTTGAGATGAGCAGCCTTGTGAGCAGCATACTTCTCCTCGAAATTGTCAAGGATATCGCCTACGCGAAGACCGGTACGGCTAACCTTGTCAGTATAAGTAGGACCGATACCCTTACCAGTAGTACCTACCTTGTTCTTTCCCTTAGAAGCCTCGATAGCAGCATCGAGTACACGGTGAGTAGGCATGATGAGATGTGCCTTCTTAGAGATGTAAAGACGGCTCTTCAAATCATGACCGCTCTTCTCAAGATCCTTAGCCTCACCCATAAAGAGGTCTGGAGCCAAAACTACACCATTGCCGATGATGTTCACCTTACCACCTTGGAAAATACCAGAAGGGATAGAGCGAAGCACATACTTCTCGCCCTCAAACTCCAATGTATGTCCAGCATTAGGACCACCCTGGAAACGAGCAATGACATCATACTTAGGGGTCAACACGTCAACCACCTTACCTTTACCTTCATCGCCCCACTGCAAACCCAGCAGGACATCTACTTTACCTGTGTTCATTTTTTATCTTTTTATCTTGATACTTATTCTTTTTTGCGTTTGCGAGTCATCTTGCTTTGACAGCCGCTGCATACGCCATAGATGTAAAGAGCATAAGCATCTTTACGAAAGCGCTGCATCCTGATATCCTTCACAGCTGCCGTAACCTGCGGTGCTACAATTTCGGTTACCTTGCCACAAATCGTGCAAACCTGATGCACATGATTGTCCTCGCTATAACTGGCCTCATACTTGGTGCCGTCTGCCAGACTGTGCTTTACCACAAGCCTTAGTTCCAGGAACAGATGCAATGTGTTATAAAGCGTAGCCCTGCTAACGCGAAAATTCTTTTTCAGTAGCTCTCTGCCCAAATCTTCTATCGAGAAATGCTCTCCCATAGAATAAATGGTGTCGAGGATAGTGGAACGCTCCGGAGTGCGCCGGTGATGATTGCTCTCCATATAATTGTCCAAAACCTCATGAGCTTTTGCTAAAATTTCTTCACTCATAATCCTTGTTAGTTACATAAAACGCACAAAGATACTCATTATCTACGACATAGAACAATATTTAATTTTAAAAAATCTAAATTTGCCTCAATTCCTCATAGATACGCTGAACCGGAAGCCCCATCACATTAAAATAACTCCCCTTCAACCCCGTACAACCTATGTAACCAATCCATTCCTGAATACCATAGGCGCCAGCTTTGTCAAACGGCTGATAATGATTTATATAATAACTGATTTCATCATCAGAAAGCGGTTTGAACGTCACTTCTGTTGTTACTGAAAAGGAACGCTGCTTATGCTGGGTAGTAAGACAAACACCTGTAACTACATGATGCGTCTTTCCGCTCAACATCTTCAGCATTCGTCTGGCATCTTCAGCATCACGAGGCTTCCCGAGAATGACTCCCTTTCCTTCCTGGTCATTCTGTTCGCCAGCTGTTGGCGCAATCACAACCGTATCTGCTGTAAGAATCAAAGTTTCTGACTCGTCCAACTCTTCAACACTATTATTTCCGTTCAAAAGCGGACGATAAGCCTCAGCCTTTTTCTTGCAAATGAATTCTGCCACCTGATAAGCATCGAGGTCAGCAGGATAACTTTCATCAATACCACTAATCACCTTCACCTCAAAAGGAATATCCAAACCTGCCAGAAGTTCCTTGCGACGAGGCGAATTACTCGCCAAAATGATTTTATAATTCATCTATTTTAAACCTTATTTCTTTGAACTTTATGATTAAAATTCAGTTGCAAACTTTCTACTACAAACTATCAACTTTCAACTATTAACTTAATTCTACCAGCCAAACGCCTTAGCATCTGAAAGCCATAAACCCTTGGCTCTCAGCACCTGTTCTACGACGTCACGTCCCACGCCATCACCTCCGTTACAAGCCGAGATATAAGTAGAAATTTCTTTAATATCGGAGCATGCATCTGCTGGGCAACATGGACATCCGCAACGACGCATTATCTCATAATCAGGAATATCATCACCTACATATATTATTTCCTCATCTGTAATTGAATATTTCTGCTTGAACTCCTCATAAGTCTTTATCTTTACAGAACACCCCATGAAGATATCCTCTACACCAAGATTTTCATAGCGTACCTGTATGGCATGAGAATTACCGCCTGTCAGAATTACGATACGAACACCTTTCTTCTGAGCCAGCTGAATGGCATAGCCATCTTTGATATTAACAGTACGCAAAGGTTCGCCGGCACTGGAAAGCGTGATGGTCTGTCTTGAAAGTACTCCATCAACATCAAAGATGATTGCTTTTATTTTATTTAAATCGTAATTAATCATAATTGTTTCTGTTTTTTGTACTGAAAAATCCTAACTGCAAACTTAAACCGATAACAGTTTTATCTCTTGAACTTGAATATGCTTTTGCTCATCATTTCATAAATCTGCAGTAGTTCTGGCTGTTTTTCAAGGAGTTGCATTTGTTTCTCCATTACGTTCCGATCATCACGAATAGCCGGTCCTGTCTGCACTTCAGCTGCCGAATGCGAAGAAGCCTTGTCCATAGTTTCCATAACCAGAGGACGGAGAACACTGCCAGGAATATGATGATTTTCGAGAATCTGCTGGCCTATAGCTACGCAATGATTCGCAAAATTACAAGCAAAAACAGCTGACAGGTGCAGATACTTACGATTATCAGAATCCAATTCATAGACACTACGAGAAATCTGTTCTGCCAACCTCTTCAGGAAAGAAGTTTCGAAAGCACCACACCCCTCAATGAAAATAGGAATATTTTCGAATGCAACCTTTTTATCTTTCGTAAATGTCTGCATCGGATAAAATACGCCATAATGACGGGCATAATCTTTGAAAACATCCATCGGCATGGAACCAGCTGTATGAACAAACATCTTATCTTCTCTTCCTTTGCATAGTTCAGGAATAAGCATTTCAAGCGCATCATCCTTCACTGAAACTATGTACAAATCTGCATCACAGACCACCTTACTCATCTCATTGACAGGCTCACAATTCACCTTCTCAGCCAATAGAGAGGCCGACTCCCTAGTTCTACTGAAGACTTGCACAATCTGATGTTCTGATTGCGATATTTCGAGCGCAAGATTGGTAGCAAGATTACCTGCCCCAATAAACACTATTTTCATACGTAATTTTGTTTAAAGTTTTACTTTTTATGCAAAAATACTAAAAAATAACGATAGAGAAGCCCTTTTTCTTGCTTTTTTATGATAAATTTATTATTTTTGCCTTCGTGAGAAAATATGATGTAGAAATATATGGTAAACTGGAAGAAATGCCGCATTTATTGGAAGGCGACTTTTTTCATAGCTTGGAGCTTTTTCAGATTCTTGAAAAAACACCCGGCATAACCCCTTTTATGGCTGTCGCCACACAGGAGAACAAGGTAGTAGGACAAATGCTCGTCATCCTCTATCACCGCAAATCATTATTCCCACCTTATTTATATACGCACGCACACGCGTACGGAGAGGGACTTTACGCACCCGATGCTGAACAGAATGCTATTTTCCCATTGTTACTCCGCAGCATAACTATTCACTTACACAAACGACTCTGCTTTTACATCGAGTTCTCCCGAATGAGCAAAAAGATGCTGGGTTACCGGGAATTCAGAAAATTGGGCTATGTACCTATTGCCTGGCAAGAGATACATAACTCCCTACACAGCAAACTTCCCCAAGAGCGACTCTCAGACAAACAAATTGCTATGATTGAAAAAATGAAGAAAAAGGGAATAAGTTGTAGAGAGGCAACTTCACCCGAAGACATCCATCGTTATCACCAGTTGCTCAAAAATTATTATCGGCTGAAACTTCGCCGTTTTGTTCCTGACGAAACATTCTTTCAGAAACTGAGTACAAGTAGCAATGCCAGAAACGTCATCATCACCTATAAGGACAAAGTGATTGGCGGCTATACCTGCATCTACAACCAAGGCAATGCCTTTCTTTGGTTTTCTGCATTCAAGAGAAAGACTTACATCCATCTGCATCCGAACACAATGACCATCTGGCAAGCACTCTCTGATGCACAGGAGCAGGATGCCCAACACCTCCACTTTATGGACGCAGGACTTCCGCTTAAGAGTAATCTCTACCGTGAATTCATTCTCGGTTTCGGAGGCAAACCTGTTACCAAGTTTCGCTGGTTCCGCTTCTATCCAAAAGTTATAAACCCGCTTCTCCACTGGCTATACAAGGAGTAAGGAGAAGAGGTTCCGTGAGCCTATATAAAGCATCTCCGAAACCTCTTTCTCTTTTTTAAGCATAATTACACATACGCTCAAAAAGTACATTTTGTATATTAAAGCCAACGCCTCTACTCTTTCAAAGCACGGTCAAGCTGCTCCAAGCCGCGCTCTGTACAGAATCCACGAATCAGGCACAAAATATAATTGTCGTATATCTCCTGCATCGAATGAACACGATAGAGCTGATGGTGCATGATTTCCTCCATCATCACATGTCCTACGTCCATAACAACATTGAAGTCTACATCCTTACGGAAAAGCCCCTCCTTTACACCAGCCTCAAAGAAACGTACACTCTCCTCCCGTTCATGAGCATGATTTTCCTGGAAGAATTTCACTACACGAGGCATCTTATGAACCTCCTCATAAAAAAGAACGCCCACCATCCCATTGCGCTCCATCTGCAATTTATAGACATAGCTGATAATATCTATCACATTCTTCGCTTGGGTCTTGGCGAAATTCTCTAACTTCGAACGATTTTCTTCTAGCTGACGCATCATACCAGCAAGCAACAATTCTTCTTTGTCACCAAAAATCTCGTACACAGTTCTCTTAGATACATGAAGTCCCTGTGAGATTTCATCCATCTTAACAGCTTTTACACCACGCTTATAGAATTCAGGCATCGCATAAGAGATAATTCTGTCTTTCAGTTCTTGTCTATATTGATTGATTTCTGTCATTTTACTTGTTTGAAGACTATTTTTGTGCAAAGATACAAAAAAAATCAAAAAACCATTCTTTTTTACTAAGTTTTTTTGTACCTTTGCACAAACTTTTAAATTTCGTGCGAAAAATCCACGAATATGAAAGAAAAATAAACTCTAAACCAATATATCGTTATGGTAAAAATTACAAAAGAGGCGGCTTTAAGTTATCACGAGACTGGTCGTCCTGGCAAGATTGAGGTTAAGCCAACAAAACCTTATCACACACAAACGGATCTGAGCCTTGCTTATTCTCCTGGCGTGGCATTCCCATGTCTTGAGATCCAGCAGAACCCAGACGATGCATACAAGTATACTGACAAGGGTAACCTGGTTGCTGTTATCAGTAATGGTACAGCAGTGCTCGGACTTGGCGATATCGGTGCCATGAGCGGAAAGCCAGTGATGGAAGGTAAGGGATTGCTTTTCAAGATTTACGGCGGTGTGGATGTCTTCGATATTGAAATCGATGAAAAAGACCCAGAAAAGTTCTGTGAAACCGTAGAGAAAATCGCTCCTACATTTGGTGGAATCAACTTGGAGGACATCAAGGCACCTCAATGTTTCTACATCGAGGAGCGCCTGAAAAGAACTCTCGATATCCCTGTAATGCACGATGACCAGCATGGTACTGCTATCATCTCTGCAGCAGGTTTGAAGAACGCTCTTGAGGTAGCTGGCAAGAACATTGCCGATGTGAAGATTGTCGTAAATGGTGCTGGTGCAGCTGCTATCAGCTGTACAAAACTCTACGTAGCACTTGGCGCACAGGTAAAGAACATCGTTATGCTCGACTCTAAGGGTGTCATTACCAGCGACCGCGAAAATCTGACAGAGCAGAAAAAGCTCTTTGCAACAGACCGCCGCGATGTCCATACACTCGAAGAGGCTGTGAAAGGCGCCGATGTATTCGTAGGCCTCAGCAAGGGTAACGTGCTCTCCAAGGATATGATTCGCTCTATGGCAGACAACCCTATCGTTTTCGCTCTTGCCAATCCAGTACCTGAGATCAGCTACGAGGACGCTATGGACAGCCGCCCTGACGTATTGATGTCAACTGGCCGTTCAGATTATCCTAACCAGATTAACAATGTAATCGGTTTCCCATACATCTTCCGTGGTGCACTCGATGTTCACGCCCGTGCTATCAACGAAGAAATGAAGATGGCTGCTGTTCATGCAATTGCCGATTTGGCTAAGCAGCCGGTTCCTGATGTGGTAAACGATGTTTACCACGTTAACGACCTTACATTCGGTCCTAAATACTTCATTCCGAAACCTGTAGATCCACGTTTGATTACAGAAGTTTCTGCTGCCGTAGCTAAGGCTGCAATGGAAAGTGGTGTGGCTCGCACCCCTATCACAGACTGGGAGAAGTACAAGCAGGATTTGCGCCAGTTGCTTGGTCAGGAGACCAAACTGACCCGCAAACTCCACGATACAGCGCGCCTTCACCCACAGCGTGTAGTATTCGCAGAAGGTGGCAACCCAACTATGCTGAAGGCTGCAGTCCAGGCAAAGCAAGAGGGTATCTGCCAGCCAATCCTGTTGGGTAACCCAGACCGTCTGAACCGTGTTGCTAGCCGTTTGAAACTTGACCTTTCAGATATTGAGATTGTAGATATGCGTGCCGATAACGAACAGGGCCGCCGTGCAAAGTTTGCCAAGCATCTGGCAGAGAAGCGTGCTCGCGAGGGCTACAGCTTCGAGGAAGCTTATGATAAAATGTACGAGCGCAACTACTTCGGTATGTCAATGGTAGAACAGGGTGATGCTGACGCATTCATCACTGGTCTTTACACAAAGTACAGCAATACTATTAAGGTGGCAAAAGATGTAATTGGAATTCGTGAGCCATATAAGACTTTCGGTACCATGCATATCCTTAACACCCAGAAGGGTATTTATTATATCGCAGATACGCTCATCAACCGCCACCCAGACGAAGATGTGCTGATTGATGTTGCCAAGCTGTCTGCAGGTACAGTGAAGTTCTTCAACGAAGAGCCGGTTATGGCCATGTTAAGCTACTCTAACTTCGGTACAGACAATATTGGCTCACCTGTTAAGGTAAAGAAAGCCGTTGCTGAGATGCAGAAGGAGTTCCCTGAACTCGCTATCGATGGTGAAATGCAGGTAAACTATGCACTCAACAAGGATCTGCGCGATGAGAAGTATCCATTCTCCCGCCTCAAGGGCAAAGACGTCAACACTTTGGTGTTCCCTAACTTGAGTAGCGCCAATGGTGCATACAAACTTCTCCAGGGTTTGAATCCTGAAGCTGAGATTATCGGCCCTATCCAGATGGGATTGAATAAGCCTATCCACTTCACTGACTCAGAAAGTAGTGTACAGGATATCGTAAACATCACAGCAGTAGCTGTCATTGATGCTTATGTAGAGAAAATCAAGAAGCAGAAGTAATCACTTCTTTTTCCTGATTCAAACAAACAGAATAAGATAATAGTATCTTCCATAAACAGGTTGGCAGTTCTGCGCCAACCTGTTTTTATTTTCTCTTCTTCACTACTCGTCTCGAAAGTTCGTCTCTTTATACTTTTGAAGATATCTAAACAAAAAAACAACAGAATTGCAATCGATTACGCAGCCTTTCTCACTAAAATAAGTTAATTTATGCCATTGTGTGCCCACACAATAGAATTATAACAAAAATAATCAAATAAATATTTGGTGATTTGAAAAATATCATGTACCTTTGCAGCCAGTTATCCTGAAAACAATCTTTTTACCTTAATGGAAACTAATACCTATTGAAGATTTGGAGCGGTAGCCTGTGAAGGTCATCGCTTTTTTCTTTTTATACACCTCCTCCATCAAATAGCATATAGCATATATTGTCCCAAGAAGAAAGTATACAATTAAAAGGTAATATCACTTGAGTCGGAAGACTTGCTGACTGCAGTCAGCAGACCTGTCGACTATAGTGAGCAGACCTGCTGACTAGGCTCAGCAGAGCTGCTGACACTAGTCATAACTTTAACGAAGGTATCTTCTTGAACCAAAGAAGTCGTATCCTTAAACCTAAGAAGACATCTCCTTGAACCAGAGAAGACATATCATTGAGCCAGAGGAGACATATCATTGAACCTAAGGAAGTATATTATTGAACCCAATAAAGAACATTATACTATTCACGAGTCCCTTATCTGGTAGCAAATAATCGGTATTCTTATAAAAAACAGGCTTTTCTGTTAAATCTTTCTAAAAAACAATCTTTATTTCCCCAACATTTTGTTCATATCAAAGATAATTTGTAATTTTGCACCCCGAATGCTCATGGATTGGGCAAATGTTACAGAAAAGTTTAGTTCGAAGGGGCTCAAAGAAGATCCGGCACAATGCAGGACGCCTCCCGAAGAAACCCGTTTATATAATTAATTTAATGTACGCAATTGTAGAAATTAACGGTCAGCAGTTCAAGGCTGAGGAGGGCAAGAAGCTCTTCGTACATCACATCAAGGATGTTGAGGCAGGTCAGACTGTTGAGTTCGACAAGGTTTTGCTCGTTGACAAAGACGGCTCAATCACTGTCGGTGCACCAGCTGTAGAGGGTGCAAAAGTAGTAGTAGAAGTAGTGAACCCACTCGTAAAGGGTGACAAGGTAATCGTCTTCAAGATGAAGCGCCGCAAGGACTATCGCAAGAAGAACGGTCATCGTACTCAGTTCACTGAAGTATCAATCAAATCTGTAATCGCTTAAAATTAGGAGGAATTAGAAAATGGCACATAAGAAAGGTGTTGGTAGTTCTAAGAACGGCCGTGAATCAGCTTCACAAAGATTAGGCGTTAAGATCTGGGGTGGTCAGAGCATCATCGCAGGTAACATCATCGTTCGCCAGCGTGGTAACAAGCACTTCCCAGGTGAGAATGTAGCTCAGGGTAAGGATGATACATTGTATGCTTTGGCAGATGGTATCGTTTACTTCCACAAGGGCCGCAAGGACAAGAGTACAGTTTCTGTTCTCTCTCCAGAGGTTTACGCTGAGAAGACCAAAAAAGCTGACGCTTAATTTTTAAAGTTTTAGAAAAAACTATTCCAAACAAACAACATAGAAGCCTGCTCATACCTAGAGCAGGCTTTCTTCGTTTATATAAGTTTTTAGGCAAGGATTACACCACCCCCTTTCTAAGCTCCTTAACCCTATAAAACCACAAAAAAACTTTAATTCTACCCTTCCCTGTAAAAAAGTCAGCATTTTTTTACGCTATCACAAATATTTTTTGTACTTTTGCCTACAAATAGTAAATTATTTAATTAAAAGACATTTTATGCTTACACTTAAACTTATCAGTGAGGAAACTGAACGTGTAGTTAAGGGTCTCGAAAAGAAGCATTTTCCAAATGCTCGTGAGGCCGTAGAGAAAGTTTTGGAGTACGACAAGATTCGTCGTGAAGCTCAGCAGAAGTTGGATAACAACAAGCAGCAGGCAAACCAGTTTGCTAAGCAGATTGGTGCCCTTATGAAGGAAGGTAAGAAAGAGGAAGCTGAGAGCGCAAAGGCTCAGGTAGCTATGCTCAAGGCTGACGCTAAGGCTCTTGAAGAGATCATGGAGAAAGCACAGAACGATATGACCAACCAGTTGCTCGAAATTCCTAACATCCCTTGCGAGCAGGTTCCTGAAGGTAAGGACGCAGCTGACAACGTTGTTGTGAAAGAAGGCGGCGAAAAGCCAAACCTCGGCGAGGATGCTCTCTGCCATTGGGACCTCTTGAAGAAGTATAATCTTGTAGACTTCGACCTCGGCGTTAAGATTACTGGCGCAGGTTTCCCTGTATACATCGGTAAGATGGCTCGTTTCCAGCGTGCGCTTGAGGCATTCTTCCTCGATGAGGCTCGCAAGAGCGGATATCTGGAGATTCAGCCTCCTTACGTAGTAAACGAGGACTCTGGTCGTGGTACCGGTCAGTTGCCAGACAAGGAAGGTCAGATGTATCATGCTAATCTGGATAATCTCTTCCTTATCCCTACTGCTGAGGTCCCTGTAACCAACATCTTCCGCGATGTTATTCTCGATGAGAAAGATCTCCCTATCAAGCGTTGTGCTTACTCAGCTTGTTTCCGTCGTGAAGCAGGTAGCTATGGTAAGGACGTTCGCGGTTTGAACCGCCTGCACCAGTTCGACAAGGTAGAGATTGTTCGCATCGATAAGCCAGGTCACTCTTACGAGAGTTTGAACGAGATGCTCGACCATGTTGAAGGTCTTTTGAAGAAGTTGGAATTGCCATATCATATCCTCCGTCTCTGCGGTGGTGATATGAGCTTCACCTCTTCTATCTGCTACGACTTCGAAACATGGAGTGCTGCACAGGGTCGCTGGTTGGAAGTTTCATCTGTATCTAACTTCGAGAGCTACCAGGCTAACCGTCTCCACTGCCGCTATCGCCATACAGATGACAAGAAGATAGAACTTTGCCACACATTGAATGGTTCAGCTCTTGCTTTGCCACGTATCGTAGCAACCATCTTGGAGAACAACCAGACCCCAGAAGGAATCCGCGTACCTAAGGTATTGGTTCCATACTGTGGTTTCGAGATGCTTGATGACAAAAATTTCGATTAATTTGAAGTATCGGTAAGACTTTCAGTTTTTCTCGATTATACAGAACATTCGAAAAACAAAAATAACATATATTGTACGAGGATAACTTCGACTGCCACAAAGGTAGCCGATGTTATCCTTTTGCATTTTTATGTACCATGAAGCAAACTCTAAACAGCTAACCAGAAAAATTAATATATCAGCATTAAGAAATTTAATAGCCCATGAACAAGATTATCAAGAAAGTACAATACTCAGAGAAAGTATTCCGCTTCGATGTAGAAGCACCGCTTATAGCCAAGAGCCGAAAGGCAGGTAACTTTGTTATCATCCGTGTAGACAACAACAGCGAGCGCATGCCGCTGACCATCGCTGATGCTGACATTGAGAAAGGAACCATCACACTGGTTGTGCAGAAGGTAGGTCTTTCATCTACCAAACTCTGTGCATTGAATGAAGGCGATGAGATTCATGATGTGGTGGGACCACTTGGAAATCCTACACATATCGAGAACTTCGGAACAGTCATTTGTGCCGGAGGTGGTGTAGGCGTAGCTCCTATGCTCCCTATCATCAAGGCACTGAAAGCCGCAGGAAACAGAGTCCTTTCCGTAATTGCGGGTAGGAACAAAGACCTCGTGATTATGGAAGATGAAGTGCGTGCATCTAGCGATGAACTCATCATCATGACCGATGACGGAAGTTACGGCGAGAAGGGTGTTGTAACCGTAGGAATCGAGAAGTTTATCAATCAGGAGCATATCGATAAGGTTTTCGCTATCGGTCCTCCTATCATGATGAAGTTCTGCTGTCTCCTGACCCAGAAATATAATCTTTCCACAGACGTTTCGCTCAATACCATCATGGTGGATGGAACCGGTATGTGCGGTGCCTGCCGCCTGACCATCGGTGGCAAGACCAAGTTTGTCTGCATCGACGGTCCTGAGTTTGACGGCGCTCTGGTAGATTGGGACGAGATGTTCAAGCGCATGGGCACTTTCAAGGATGTTGAACGCGAAGAGATGGAACACTTCGAAGAGCACCTTGCAACTGTAGACGCAGGAAAGAAGAAAGAAACTACGGATGTAATCATGGACGTAGAACCTACAGATGCGAGCATCGAAGAGTTGACCGACCGTAACGCTGAGTGGCGCAAGGAGTTACGCGCTTCGATGAAAGCAAAAGAACGTACAGCTATAGAGCGCGTAAAGATGCCAGAACTTGACCCTCTTTATCGTGCCACAACCCGTACGGAAGAGGTAAATATCGGTTTAACCAAGGAAATGGCTTTGACCGAAGCCAAGCGCTGTCTCGACTGTCCTAAGCCTACCTGTATGGAAGGTTGTCCGGTAAGCATCAACATTCCTTCCTTCATCAAGAACATTGAGCGGGGCCAGTTCCTTGCCGCAGCCAAGGTTTTAAAGAACACCTCTGCCCTACCTGCCGTTTGCGGACGAGTTTGTCCACAGGAAAAGCAATGTGAAAGCAAGTGTGTACATCTCAAGATGAACGAGCCTGCTGTAGCTATCGGATACCTGGAGCGTTTTGCTGCCGATTACGAACGCCAGAGTGGAAACATCTCTGTACCAAAGTGCGATGAACCTAATGGCATCAAGATAGCCGTAGTTGGTTCAGGACCTTCCGGATTGAGTTTTGCAGGCGATATGGCAAAGAAGGGATTCGACGTTACCGTCTTTGAAGCATTACACGAGATTGGCGGTGTATTGAAATATGGTATTCCTGAATTCCGTTTGCCTAATGCTATCGTAGATGTAGAGATTAAGAATCTTCAGAAGATGGGCGTAAAGTTCATTACAGACTGCATCGTTGGCAAGACCATTTCCGTAAAAGATCTGGAAGAACAAGGATTCAAGGGAATCTTCGTTGGCTCAGGTGCGGGTCTGCCCAACTTCATGAATATTCCTGGAGAGAATGCCTTGAACATCATGTCTTCTAACGAATATCTTACCCGTGTAAACCTGATGGATGCAGCCAATCCTCATAGCGACACCCCTATCAACTTGGGTAAGAAGGTGGTTGTTGTAGGCGGCGGAAATACAGCTATGGACAGTTGCCGTACTGCAAAACGACTCGGAGCAGACGTAACCTTGGTATATCGCCGTTCGGAGGCAGAAATGCCTGCCCGACTCGAAGAGGTGAAGCATGCCAAGGAAGAAGGAATCAACTTCTTTACATTGCACAATCCTAAAGAATATGAGGCAGACGATAAGGGCGCAGTAAAGGCTGTAGTCCTCGATGTGATGAAGCTTGGCGGACCTGATGCCAGCGGCCGTCGTCGTCCAGAAGCTACAGGAGAGACCATCACGCTGGAGTGCGACCAGGTAATTGTTGCCGTAGGAGTAAGTCCTAATCCACTCGTTCCACAGAGTATCGAAGGCTTGGAACTCGGCCGGAAGAACACCATTGCCGTAAACGACCAGATGCAGAGTTCCATCGAAGAAATCTACGCTGGCGGCGATATCGTACGAGGAGGAGCCACAGTAATCCTTGCCATGGGAGACGGCAGAAAGGCCGCTCTCAATATGAGCGAAAAATTATTGAATAAGAAATAAGAAAACAGGAAACAATAAAGGGCAGCCATGCATCACGCAGACTGCCCTTTCCTTTTCTCGTATGTAATGTTATAAAATGAAATGTAGTTCGTACATATGTTTATTAATAATTGGACTCAAACACTATTTCAGATTAATACGGAGTCCGAACTGGAGATTAAAATTCCACTTCTTATCTTTAAACGTATTTTCTATTTCGCTGCCATTATCAAAATAATATTTTGCACCTGGCTCAATATAGAAGCCCACTTGTGGTGTAACATCATACTGTGCACCAAGCGAAGCCTTACCCGAGAACTGAACGCCATCACGTTTCACGTCCTCTTTATGACCAGAAACCTTTGTATCATTCTTTACGTTGAAATCGGCTTCTCCACCCGCCATTACGTACGCATGAAAGCCTCCCGTGCTCCAAACCTCATAGTTTAAACCAAGTGGAACACCCACATAATGCAAAACCTGATGTGTATCAAATTCTGAAACACCATAAGATTTGAAATCAGAAGCAACACGCGTATATACGACACCGGTACTCAAAGACAAACGAGGCGCAAGTCCGATACCAACCTGAGCACCTATAGCCAAAGGAGCATGATGTTTCGCTTCAACATATTTCGGTATTGCATATCTTAAAAGAGAAGCAGCAGCCAGGAAAACGCCATGATCAGCAAAGCCACCACCAGCAAGAAGATCTGAAGACGCATACATGCCGTTTGACATTCCATCACTGCCAGAGCCCAGACTTACATTCTCTGCATACAGGTTCATGGTCCAGTTCTGTTCATACTTGTCCTTATAACTGCGTTCAAAATGACCATCCTGCGCCCTGCCTGCATAAAGCTTCTGCCCACCATCTGCTTCCAACGGCTTGGTTGCATGATTAGAAGAAACGGCCATCTGTCTTTCAGAATCCTCATTTTGCTTTTGCAAAACAGATAATTCCCGACCATTTACCTCTGCATTAACAGACTGTTCTGGCATTTCTACCTCTGCTGCAAACATTACTTCATTATCAGCAGCAACAGTCCTCTCCTGGAAAGAGACAGAAGATTTACTATGGTTCAATTGACGCCCCGATGAATGGCGATTCACCTGATGTGCAGATGCATTGTTTTCAGCAAGCAAGATAGCATTTTCACTTCCTGCCGTTTGTGCTTCTGCACGGACAGCAGAAGAAGTCCTGCTTGAACCTGATGCTGTAGAGAAAGAACTCTGAACAGCTAAGTTAGCCTGTCCCAGTTCATCATCATGCAGATAAACATAACTGCCTCCTACTCCCAATAAAGCAATCGCTGCAGCTACTGACCATCTTTTCAAGACAACATAACGAGTCTGTGGTCTCTTCTTTACATCAGTTTCCTCATCACCAACCTTTTTAGACTGAGCAAGCGATTGTTCTATCTCAGCCCACAAGTCGTGGCTGACAGGCTCTTGGTAGTCAGCCAACTGATCTCGAAGTTTATTTGTCCAATCGTTACTCATTACTTTTCTCATTTATATGATTCAACTCTTTATTATCACTACAATCTGCCTGGCTCAGATAATCTTTCACCTTTTTGCCCAACAGCTTTTTCGCCCGCAAATATTGTGAAGCAGAACTGCTTTCTTTGATGCCTAACAGCTGTGCAATTTCTTTATGGCTTTTCTGTTCAAAAACAAACATGTTAAGAACCAGTCTGTACCCATCAGGCAATTCTCCTATCATTCTTGTCAGTTCTGCAGGCGGAACTCTTTCTACTTCAGACTCTTCATCCTCAATATCATCGGGAACTTCGTCCACGATAGTGAAGCGCTTTTGCTGCCTTACAAAGTTGACAGCTTCATTTGTCACTATCCGCAAGAGCCAAGCCTGAAGAGCGCCCTCACCCCGATATTCAAACTTTGAAATGCCGGAAAAGACTTTTATAAAACTATCTTGCACTACATCTTCAGCATCATCGCGCATAGGGATATACCTCAGCGCTACGGCCATGGCATACCCCACATAGCGTTCGTACAATCTGTGCATGGCTGCCCGACTGCCGCTATTGATGTCGTCTAAGAGTTCCTTTTCCGATTCCAATTTCAAATCCTTTTTAAAGATTAAACGATATAAAGAGAAAACCTTGCATCAAAAATGAACTTTTTTTGGCGCAAGGCACTTTTTTTATATTTTTATATAGATCAAAGGCTATTCTGCACCTTGTTTCCCGGTACATTCAAGCCCTGTTTCTATATTATTCTATAGAGAACACTTTACCTTCCTGAGTAAGATAACTTTCCGTAAACACCTCTTTAGCTTCATTCAACAATACCTCTTCATTATTATATCTTGCACTATAATGTCCCAGAAGAAGTTTGCCTACACCCGCATTTCTGGCTATAGTTGCAGCCTGTCGAGCCGTACTGTGATAATAGAGTTTAGCCCTGTCCTCATTCTCCGAAGTATAGGTGCTCTCATGATAAAGCACCGTAACCCCCTTTACCTTTTCTGCCACCCCCGGAACAAACCGGGTATCACTGCAATAAGCATAACTGCGGGGAGTAGCGGGAGGCATTACCAATCTGGCATTAGGTATTACATCCCCCTCCTTCGTTGTCCAGTCAGCTCCATTCTTGATGTTGTTAATCTGGCTTACAGGAATCTCGTAATAATCTATCATATCACGACGGATATGAGGCAATGTCGGTTTCTCTCTGAAGATGTACCCACAACAAGGCACACGATGCTGCAGAGGAACGGTTTCTACGGTTACAGAATGATCTTCATATACTACTTGCGACTTCTCGGTATCTACAGGAACAAATTCGATTTGATATTCCATTCCCTGCATGAAGAAATCGATCTGACGCTTAAACAAATCTCCGTAACTTTCTGGTGCATAAACTTTTAACTTTGCCGTTCTACCCAGCATACCTAAGGTAGAAAGAAGTCCCAGCAAGCCAAAGCAATGATCACCATGAAGATGCGAAATAAAGATAGCATTTATCTTAGCAAAGTGAACATGAGTGCGACGGAACTGCATCTGGGCACCCTCGCCACAATCCATCATAAAGCATTTGCCACGCATCTCAATAATCTGGGCCGAGGCACTATGCTGAAGGGTGGGCAAAGCACTGCCACACCCCAATATATGTACTTTAAATGGTTCCAAAACTAAATCATAATTTACAGGTTCAACATGATGACCTTACTCTTGGCGCTTGAAAACAAAGATACCCTGAGTATTCTCCAACATAAGACTGTCAGAACCCAATTTGTCAATGGCAAAAGTATCCTTATTCAGCAAAAGTTTACCATTGAGTATCTTCCAGCTAGTCCAAGGATTAGTTTCAGCCTTCACATTGTTCTTCACCTCTCCACCTTCCAAGATATCAAAATTCTTATCCAGAGAAGTCCATTTACCCAAGAGGGATGTCAGGTTGATAATCTTCTGGGCCATCATCTCTCCATCCTCTGCCTTATAACCGATAAGAGCAATACGGTCGCCAGCCAGCAATCCTCCCTGAACAACATCAGGATTCTCATCGTCAATAAACACCGAAAGGGTGTCACCATCATCAGAAATCAGCTCCAGGCTATGCATAGAGGTTCCCTCACCGCATACACCATAGATGGTAGAATCGTTCATTGCATCCTCTACCTCTACCGAATCTGCTGCACTGATAACAGGAACATTATTTTTGTTCTTACAACTGTTGGCTGCGAAAAGCGCCACCAAAGCTATTGTTACATAAACTAATTTTTTCATAACACTTTAGTTTTTATTATTATATTGATGAGTTGATAAGATTATCTGATTCACCGTTATTTATCATCCTTTTTCTCCTGAAGTTTTGCTTCATCCCATAGTTTATCCATTTCTTCTAAGCTCATATCTTTCAAGTTTTTACCTTGCTTTAAGCTATGATCTTCTACGTAGTTGAAACGGCGGATAAATTTCTGGTTGGTTTTCTCCAGCGCATTATCCGGATTGAGTTTATAGAGACGTGCTGCATTGATTACTGAGAAGATGAAATCGCCCAATTCCCGGGTAGAATTCTCTTTGTCGCCTTTAGCCAGTTCCACCTTGAGTTCTTCCAGTTCCTCCTGCACTTTGTCCCACACATCTTCTTTTTCTTTCCAGTCGAAGCCTACATTTCTAGCCTTGTCCTGAATGCGATAAGCCTTGATAAGAGACGGAAGAGAATTAGGGACACCGCTCAACACCCGCTCATTTCCATCCTTCTCCTGCTGCTTGATCAGTTCCCAGGTTTTCTCAACAGAAGTAGCAGTTTTCGGCTTGCTGGCGCCAAGAGCTAAGGTTTCTTCCGAACTGGCAGTTCCTGCTTCTCCATTCCCTGCATCTGACTCCTTATAGACAACCTGTCCTTCATCGTTGATATACATATCAGGATTCGAAACCGTCCAATTTCCCTCTTCCTTCCAGTTAATGAAAGGATGGCGGAACATCAATTTATCTGCCTCCTGATTGCAAACATCGCAAATATCGAACTCGCCGTCTTCTCTGCCGATGATGCTATAGAACATCACGTGCTCCAACACATCGCCCAACTCCTTCTTGATATCCTTGTAATCGCGCTTCATCAAGGCGTCACAAAGCTCGAAAGTCTCCTCGATCGTATTCGGACGAAGACTCTCGAATGTCTGCTTTTTATCCCATGGACACTGCAGGCGCAAACGGTCCTGCACATCCAGCAAGCGACTGAACGCCGCCAGTTTTTCTTCTTTCGTATGTCCTTTTCCTGTATTACTAACCATCGTTTTGTGCAAAAATTAATAATTTTGATGCAAAGATAGTATTTTTCGCCCAAAAATTAGTATCTTTGCACCGTTTTTTAAAGAAAAAGAAAGAAAAAGAATAAAAATTAGATATAAACAATGGAATTAGCAAGTAAATACGATCCACAAGCAGTGGAAAGTAAATGGTATCAGTACTGGCTCGACAACAAGCTTTTCAGTTCTAAGCCAGATGGTCGTGAACCTTATACAGTGGTTATCCCACCACCAAACGTAACGGGTGTGCTCCACATGGGACACATGCTCAACAATACTATCCAGGATATTCTCGTTCGCCGTGCTCGCATGGAGGGCAAGAACGCATGTTGGGTACCAGGTACCGACCATGCCAGTATCGCTACCGAGGCAAAGGTTGTAAACCGCCTCGCTCAGCAGGGCATCAAGAAGACCGACCTTACCCGCGAGGAGTTCCTCAAGCACGCTTGGGACTGGACTCACGAGCATGGTGGCATCATCCTCAAACAGCTCCGCAAACTCGGTGCCAGCTGCGATTGGGACCGCACAGCATTCACCATGGACGAGACCCGCTCTCGTGCCGTCATCCACGTATTCTGCGACCTTTACCAGAAGGGACTCATCTATCGTGGCGTGCGCATGGTTAACTGGGACCCTAAGGCTCAGACTGCACTCTCTGACGAGGAGGTTATCTACAAGGACGAGCACTCTAAGCTCTACCACTTGAAGTATTATGTAGTAGAACAGGACTGCCAGCAGGTGGATGAGGAGAACGTGATGCACAAGGATGAGAAGGGATACTATGCAGTAGTAGCAACCACCCGTCCTGAGACCATCATGGGCGACTCTGCCATGTGTATCAACCCAGAGGATAAGAAGAATACCTGGCTGAAGGGTAAGCACGTTATCGTGCCTCTCGTAAACCGCGAGATTCCTGTCATCGAGGATACATACGTAGATATCGAGTTCGGTACTGGTTGCTTGAAGGTAACTCCAGCTCACGATATCAATGACCACGCCCTCGGTTTGAAGCACGGTTTGGAAACCATCGATATCTTCAACGACAATGGTACCATCAGCGAGGCAGCAGGTCTCTATGTAGGTATGGACCGCATGGATGTGCGCAAGCAGATTTCCATCGACCTTCAGAACGCCGGTCTGATGGAGAAGATTGAGGACTATAATAATAAGGTGGGCTTCTCTGAGCGTACCAATGTGCCTATCGAGCCAAAGCTCTCTACACAGTGGTTCCTCAAGATGCAGCACTTTGCCGACATCGCCCTTCCTCCAGTAATGGACGATGATATCGAGTTCTATCCTAAGAAGTATAAGAACACCTATCGCCACTGGTTGGAGAACATCAAGGACTGGTGTATCAGCCGCCAGCTCTGGTGGGGTCACCGCATCCCAGCTTACTACTTCGACAATGCCGGCAAGAAGGATTTCGTGGTAGCTGAGACAGCAGAGGAGGCTCTGAAACTCGCTCAGGAGAAGAATGCCAACATCAAGACTGAGGATCTTGAGCAGGAGAGCGACTGCCTCGACACCTGGTTCTCTTCATGGTTGTGGCCTATCTCTCTGTTTGATGGTATCGAGCATCCTGACAATGAGGAGATCAACTACTACTACCCTACTTCCGACCTCGTAACTGGTCCGGATATCATCTTCTTCTGGGTAGCACGTATGATCATGGCTGGCTACGAGTATCGTGGCAAGATGCCATTCAAGCACGTATATTTCACAGGTATCGTTCGCGATAAGCTCGGCCGCAAGATGAGCAAGAGTCTCGGTAACTCACCAGACCCACTGGTTCTGATTGACAAGTTTGGTGCCGATGGTGTTCGCATGGGTATGATGCTCAGTGCTCCAGCAGGCAACGACATTCTCTTCGACGAGAGCCTCTGCGAGCAGGGACGTAACTTCAACAATAAGATCTGGAATGCCTTCCGCCTCGTGAAGGGTTGGGAAACGGCAGATATCGAGCAGCCTAAGAGTGCAGAAATCGCCGTGAAGTGGTTTGATGCCAAGCTCAAGGAGGTGAACGAGGAGATGCAGAAGCAGTTTAAGGACTACCGTATCTCTGAGGCATTGATGACTGTATATAAGCTGTTCTGGGATGAATTCTCATCCTGGTACCTGGAGATGGTGAAGCCAGCTTACGGCCAGCCTATCGACCAGAAGAGCTACGACGCTACCCTCCGCTTCTTCGATGCCCTCCTGAAGATGTTGCATCCATTCATGCCATTCATCACCGAGGAATTGTGGCAGCACATCTACGACCGCAAGGATGGCGAGAGCATCATGCGCGAGAAGCTGGATATTCCTGCACCTACAACCGAGGAGCAGAAGTTGGCAGCCGACATTGAGGCTGTGAAGCAGATTATCGCCGGTGTTCGTACCGTTCGCAACCAGAAGAACATTGCCCAGAAGGAACAGTTGTCTCTCCAGGTAGTAGGCAAGAACGATTTCGAGGCTTACAACGACGTAACGCTGAAGATGGCGAACCTCGATAAGATTGAGGTCATCGCAGAGAAGAGTGCCGATGCGTCAAGCTTCATGGTAGGTACCGACGAGTTTGCCGTACCATTGGGCGACCTGATTGACGTAGCTGCCGAGATTGAGAAGGCAGAGGCTCAGCTCAAGCACTTGGAAGGCTTCCTGATGGGCGTACGCAAGAAGCTCAGCAACGAGAACTTCGTAGCTCACGCACCTGAGAAGGTAGTAGCCCTGGAGCGCAAGAAGGAAAGCGACTCTGTTGAGAAGATTGCTGCCCTCAAGGCAACCATCGAGGAACTCAAGAAGAAATAATAGTTTAATATTTATCATGTTAAGTGCGGAATGTTAAGTGTAAGAACTTAGCATTTCACACTTAACATTTCATATTTTCAAGAGAAACATGATCAAGAAGCTTTTCACCTTATTTATATGTACGCTATCTCTAGCAGCAACTTTCACCAGTTGTGGCGATGAAGCTATTGATGTAGAAAGCGTCAATAAGCAGACTATCTTCGTCTTCTATCCTTGGACGGGTGGAACCAACACTTCCGGTCTCACAAGTTTTTTGGAAAACAACGTTGACAGTATCTGCGAAGGTATTGTTGCCAAGAAAGGCTTGAATAATTCGCGTGTAATGGTCTTCATGAGCCAGAATTACAGGAAGAGCTATCTTATAGATCTCCAATATGACGGCAATACGAAAACCGTAATTCGCGACACTTTGAAAACATACGATGAAGCTACATATACTACAGCAGAAGGATTTGCAGAGATTCTGAATGAGGTGAAACGCCGTGCTGAAGCCCTGAATTATTCGCTCATCATCGGAGCTCATGGCTGCGGATGGACCTACAAAAGCGATTGGGTAAACTATCCTTATATGGCAAGACCTAATGCCGGTTTTGCTCAGAAAGGAAGCACCAGCTACCCTACCGCTACCGGCAATTTCAGCGGAATACAGTATGGTCCCGATCCCAACAAACCTATCACCCGTTTCTTCGGAAGCGTAAGTTTAGAAGAAAACGCTCTCGACGTTCCTACCCTTGCCGAAGGAATCAAACTCAGCGGCACAAAGATGCAATACATTCTCTTCGATGCATGCTATATGGGCAATGTAGAGACTGCATACGAACTGAAAGACGTCACTAATTTCATGATCAGTTCAAGTAGCGAAGTAATGGGAGCCGGCGTTCCATACAAAACCATATGGAGTTACCTCAACAGTTCTGCACCCAACTACTCAGGATTTGTCAACGGAGTTGTCAATTTCTACAAGAATAGTAGCGATCCATTCTGCAACATGGCGGCCATCGACTGCAGACAGATGGACAATCTAGCCCAAGTGATGAAGGAAATCAATAGCAAATATACCCTCTCATCATCCGTTCCGCTCGATTCCATACAGCCTTTGGATGGTTTCTCTCCCAACCTCTTCTACGATATGAGTGTATACATAGACAGTCTTGTTCCGAGCGGCTATCTGAAAGACAAATATACTTCACAGATGAAACTCACTATCAAAGCTGCTGCTCATACCGAACAGGCTTATACAGGGTTAATGAGTTATAGAGGTACAACCTTTAAAGTGAAAAATTATTGCGGTCTTTCCATCTCCGACCCTAGCCAGCACAGCGTAGCTATCAAGGGCAGAGAGAAAACAGCATGGTGGAAAGCTACACACTAATAAGCAATTGAGAGTGTAAGAAACTCCTTATTGGCTTTTAAGAAAAATATTATATAAAAGAATACATGATGGAATATTTTATCATTGAGAATAACGGACAGCAAGCGGGTCCATTCAGCCTGGAGCAACTCGTCCAGAAGGCTATTACACCCGAAACCCTTGTTTGGGCACAAGGCATGAAAGACTGGACTCCAGCTTGGAAAATAGCAGAACTGAAGACTGTTCTTGAAACTGTAGAAGCTATCAAGGCTAATGCTAACAAAGAAAATGCAGAAGGAACATCAGCAGATGCAGCCGGCAACAACGGGACAGAAGCAGCAAACTTTCAGGCTGCAAACCAACAGGGTTTCCAGCAGGCACAGCAAGAAGCTTACCAGCAAGGCTTTCAGCACGGCGCAGCAATGAACCAGGGCTACAGACAGGAACCGGAAAAGAAAAAATCGAGCAAGACCCTCTGGAAAATCATCTTAGGTCTTATCGTACTTCTCTTCCTGGTTTTCGCCATAACCAATCCAGGACCTGATGCCCATAAAGAAAAGGTAAAGACTGAGGCAGCCAAGGCTATCGACAAGGCTACAGAAACCAGTGATAACAACTTCTTCACCCAAAGCATCCGTTCCATTGCCAAGATGATGGCAGGAAGCGCTATCGATGAAGTGATGAACCAGCTCTTCGAATACCACAACTATATCGTATGCTCTAAGGGAACCGTTGAGTTTAATGGCAAGCAGCACACCGTAAGCTTCGGAATCCTTGGCAGCGTTTACACGATGAATGCTGATGATATGGTGAAGGCGCTGGAAGGTGCCGACAATCTGCAGATAGAAGAAACCACCAGCTCATCAACCGATGAATCCCCTTCGGTAAGCGATAATAACAGCGATGGTTCAGAAGAAGACGGACTGGGCGCTTCTGTTCAGAAAAAACTGGAAGACAAGGCAAACCAGGCCATGGATCAGGCTGCCGACAAGGTAAGCAAGAAACTGGAAGAGAAAATCAACCAAAAACTCGATGAAGCAACCGATTCTTCAACCGTAGAAAAGATTCTCGACAAGATTCTGGAACTGATCTAGCATCAGAAATCCGAAGAAACATAAGAAATATGACACATTTCTCAATATGACAGCATGGCGGCTTGACGTATATCAAGCCGCCATTGCTGTTTAGTTGACGTGTATCAAAAAAAGACCCTTTTTCATCATTTTGTCATGTCTTTGTGACAGATATTCAAGAAAAAGGCATTACCTTTGCACCAGAAAACAGTGAGATTGTAATAAGGATAATGTAAAACAGGAGACCTCACATGGAGGCTCCACAAAGAAAGAAAGGAAACAAATTATGATGACGACAGTAATGATTCTTACAGTTGTGGCAGCTATGATTGCCAAGGCTGTAAATGTAAACAACAACATGGAGATGGGCAAGTAAAATTGACCATCGTTCATGAACAAAAGGAAAAAGAAAATGGCAGAAATGCCAAGTATTAATTTTTAAAAAAGGATAACGATTATGAAAACAATGTATGCAAACATCAAGAAGGCCTTGAAGGCTATTCTTGCAAATTACATGACCGCAATGGAAATGTATGGTGAGGCTTTGAACAGAAGCCGTGGTTGTGCTTGCGTATAAGGGTTCCAATCCCTTCATGCTGCGGCATAAACTAGATTGAAAGCAAAAAGTAATTACGTTTAAATAAAGAAAAAGCGTGTAAGTTACCATACTTACACGCTTTTTTTGTATCTTTGCAACCGGTTAGTAAAGATTTTAAAAAGAAGAAACGATGAACTCACAAGATATAATCAGCAGGCTGGAATCGAAAGGCATTCGGCCAACCGCCAACCGCATACTCGTAATGAAGACCCTGATGGGCGAACAGAACCCGCAGAGTCTGAGCAATCTGGAACGAAAGATGGTTTCGATGGACAAGTCGAGCATCTTCCGTACCCTTACCCTCTTTCTGGAACATGATGTGGTACATGCCTTCGAAGATGGGCGAGGCGTACTCTGCTACGAACTCTGCGAAGAAAAAGGGGCTTGCGATCATCACGACGGGCATATTCATTTCTACTGCGAATCTTGCCAGCGTTCCTTCTGTATGGAGGATATCCATATTCCAAGTTTCGAGCTGCCCGAAGGCTTTTACCCCCACTCTATTTCCTTTGTCATCAAAGGCGAATGCCCGGATTGCAGAAAGAAACACTAGTAAAGCGAAAGGTGCATTCTGCGTTAATTTAGCATAAATATTTTTGAAATTCTATTGCTTTTCCGATATTATCATTACTTTTGCAAGCGATTATCACGGGGTGCTGAAAGATTCGGCTGAGATGATACCCATAGAACCTGATGCAGGTAATGCTGTCGCAGGGATATTTGATAGCGCTTTATTCTTTCTCTTAAGGCTTTCATCTGGAAGTTCACCGTGTTTGATTACATATTTGCTTATCATCGCTTTCGGGCGATAGAAAAGCGTAAACAAACGGATTATTCATCATATAAAACGAACAGAATATGAAAGTAACTATCAACAACAAAGAGACCGAGACACAGGCTAAAACCATCAGGGAGTTAGCCCAGGAACTCGATTTGCCAGCTACAGGAGTTGCAGTAGCTATCAGTAACGAAATGGTGCCTCGTGATGAATGGGAAAACACAATCATCGCAGAAGGAGCAGACATCGTTATCGTAAAAGCGTTCTGCGGAGGATAACGGTCCCAGAATACTGCGGAAAAGAATCACCCAAAAGTACTTTTCCTACAGAAATGAAAACAAAAATAACAACTCTATAATAAAACAATGGAAAAATTAGTAATCGCAGGCAGAGAGTTTAACTCACGCCTCTTCTTGGGCACAGGAAAGTTTAACAACAATGCCCTCATGGCTGAAGCCATCAAAGTATCAGAAACAGAAATGGTTACTGTTGCAATGAAACGTATCGAACTCGAAGACAAGCAGGACGACCTGCTCTCTCATATAGTGCAGAACCCAAATATCCAGCTCCTTCCAAACACCAGTGGCGTGCGCAACGCCGAGGAGGCTGTCTTCGCAGCACAGATGGCTCGCGAGGCTTTTGGAACCAACTGGCTCAAGCTCGAAATCCACCCAGACCCTCGCTATCTTCTTCCAGACTCTGTCGAGACGCTGAAGGCTACCGAGAAACTGGTAAAACTCGGTTTCGTGGTATTGCCATATTGCCAGGCAGACCCTACCCTCTGCAAGCACCTCGAAGAGGCTGGTGCTGCTACCGTGATGCCACTTGCTGCACCTATCGGTACCAACAAGGGATTGAGAATGAAGGACTTCCTGCAGATCATCATCGAGCAGGCTACTGTTCCAGTTGTAGTAGATGCAGGTATCGGTGCACCTAGCCACGCTGCCGAAGCTATGGAGATGGGTGCCAGCGCTTGTCTGGTTAACACCGCTATCGCCGTTGCCGGTGATCCTGAAGAGATGGCTAAGGCATTCAAGGAAGCAGTAGTATGCGGTCGCCGTGCTTACGAGGCTGGTCTCGGAGCCATCAGCGATTGTGCTGAGGCAAGTTCTCCTCTCACCGCATTCCTCAACGATTAATTATAATATAGATAATAAAAGGCATGAAGGATGAAGGCAAAGAAGCAAGAACGCTCTTTTTACCTTTTTACCCTTTTACCTTTTTACCTTAAAAAAATTATGCCAAACGATAAGAAAGCTTACGCCCAGAGAGAAAAGGCGTATATGCAGGGAAAACTCTTCCCACAGATCAAGGTTGGAATGACCAAGGTTAACCTCACTCCTACTGTTGTGAAGGATGAGCGCGGCATTCCTCATACAGAGCCAAACGCTCCGGTTTACATCTACGATACCAGCGGTCCTTACAGCGACCCTAACTATCAGGTAGATTTGAAGAAAGGCTTGCCAAGAATGCGCGAGCAGTGGATTCTCGACCGCAACGATACCGAGCAGCTCAAGGAGGTTACCAGCGAGTATGGCAAGCAGCGCCTTGCTGACCATAGCCTCGACCACCTCCGCTTCGAGCACATCCAGTTGCCTCGCCGTGCACAGGCTGGCAAGCACATCACCCAGATGGCTTACGCCAAGGCTGGCATCATCACTCCAGAGATGGAGTATGTGGCTATCCGCGAGAACATGAACTGCCAGGAGTTGGGCATCGATACCCATATCACTCCTGAGTATGTGCGTGATGAGATTGCACGCGGACGTGCCGTTCTTCCTGCCAACATCAACCACCCGGAGAGCGAACCGATGATCATCGGCCGCAACTTCCTCGTGAAGATCAATACCAACATCGGTAACTCTGCCACTACCTCCAGCATCGAGGAAGAGGTAGATAAGGCAGTATGGTCTTGCAAGTGGGGAGGCGATACATTGATGGACCTCTCTACCGGCGACAACATCCACGAAACCCGTGAATGGATTGTGCGCAACTGTCCTGTACCGGTAGGAACCGTGCCTATCTACCAGGCTTTGGAGAAGGTAAATGGCAAGGTAGAGGATTTGAACTGGGAGGTATTCCGTGATACCCTCATCGAGCAGTGCGAGCAGGGTGTTGACTACTTCACCATCCATGCCGGCATCCGTCGCCACAACGTGCATCTCGCCGATAGCCGTCTTTGCGGTATTGTGAGCCGTGGCGGTAGTATCATGAGCAAGTGGTGTCTCTATCACGACCAGGAGAGCTTCCTCTATGAGCACTTCGACGACATCTGCGACATCGTGGCACAGTACGACGTAGCCCTCTCATTGGGCGATGGTCTGCGCCCAGGCTGTATTGCCGATGCCAACGATGCAGCCCAGTTTGCCGAGTTGGATACCATGGGCGAGCTTGTTACCCGTGCCTGGGACAAGAACGTGCAGGCATTCATCGAGGGTCCTGGTCACGTGCCATTGCAGAAGATCAAGGAGAACATGGAGCGCCAGCTCGACCACTGTCACGAGGCACCATTCTACACCCTCGGCCCATTGGTTACCGATATCGCTCCAGGTTACGACCACATCACATCAGCCATCGGTGGCGCCCAGATAGCATGGCTCGGCACCGCCATGCTCTGCTATGTAACACCTAAGGAGCACCTCGCCTTGCCTAACAAGGAAGATGTGCGCACAGGTGTGGTAACCTATAAGATTGCCGCTCATGCAGCCGATTTGGCAAAGGGTCATCCAGGTGCAACCATCCGCGACAACGCCCTCTCCAAGGCACGCTTCGAGTTCCGCTGGAGAGATCAGTTCCACCTCTCTCTCGACCCAGAGCTCGCCTTGAAGTATTTCGAGGAGGCAGGTCATACAGATGGTGAGTACTGCACCATGTGTGGTCCAAACTTCTGTGCAGCCAAGTTGACACACGATTTGAGAAAGTTTAAAAAGTAAGAAAATGTTTTCAGACGAATTAAAGAATATCAGTTGGGAGGAGACCACGGAGCGCATTGCTCGAATGACCGATAACGATGTGCGTCGTGCCCTTGCCAAGGACCATTGCGATGTGAACGACTTCATGGCGCTGATTTCACCTGCAGCCGAGCCATACTTGGAGGTAATGGCGCGTCTTTCCCGCAAATATACCGAGGAGCGCTTCGGCAAGACCATGTCGATGTTCATTCCTCTCTACATCACCAATTCATGCTCTAACTCCTGCGTGTATTGCGGTTTCCATCGTGAGAATCCGATGGCTCGTACCATCCTCACCCCAGAGCAGATTGAGAACGAGTATAAAGCCATCAAGCAGCTGGCTCCATTCGAGAACATCCTTCTCGTTACGGGCGAGAACCCAGCCAAGGCTGGCACCCCATATCTTGCCAAGGCAATCGACATCGCCAAGAAGTATTTCTCTAACGTGAAGATAGAGGTAATGCCGCTCTCTACAGAGGATTACAAGACCCTCGCCGACCACGGTATGAACGGCGTCATCTGCTTCCAGGAGACCTACAACCACGAGCACTACAAGCTCTACCACCCACGTGGCATGAAGAGCAAGTTTGAGTGGCGCTGCGACGGTTTCGACCGCATGGGTATGGCAGGCGTTCACTCCATCGGTATGGGTGTGCTCATCGGCTTGGAGAAGGAATGGCGCACAGATGTTGTGATGATGGCTCATCACCTGCGCTACCTGCAGAAGCATTACTGGAAGACCAAGTACAGCGTGAACTTCCCTCGTATGCGCCCTGCACAGAACGAAGGTTTCCAGCCAAACTGCTTCATGACCGATAAGCAGTTGGCACAGGCAACTTTCGCCATGCGTATCTTCGACCACGATGTAGATATCTCCTACTCTACCCGTGAGCCAGCCTACATCCGTGACAACATGGCAACACTGGGTGTCACCACCATGTCGGCAGAATCAAAGGTAAATCCTGGCGGTTATCATACCTATCCTCAGGCATTGGAGCAGTTCACCGTAAGCGATGAGCGTACCGCCAAGGTAATCAATGCGAGATTGAAGGAATTGGGCAGAGAGCCAGTCTGGAAGGATTGGGATGCCTCATTCGATTTCTTCGGAAATATCGCAAACGGATAAAGAAGATGTAATTAAACAGAATAAAAAAAGAGTGTATCATAAATTCATGACACACTCTTTTTTGTTAATATTCTCAGACTGACGCCCCCTATAATAGATCATTTCAGATAGATGGTCTGTGTTTTCCCCGTGATATCAGTTACCACGGCGATCCCTCCATCACGAATCTCGACCTTCTCATATTTGGCATCAACTATCACCTTGCCTTTTAAGGTCATAATACCCCAATAACTTGGAATCTCTTCAAAGGCACAATAGGCACCAACAGGTTGCGCTATGCTGCGATAAAGGGGTGGCACGACAACTCTGCCATCCACTTTTATGCCCCATTTCTTTCCAGCCTGATATAATTCCACATGTCCTGCTACAGACTTTTCATGCAAAAGAATCATCTCGCTTGCTTCCTTTTTCTTCTCCTGTAACATCATCTCATCATAGTATTTCTTGCCAAGGCGAGGCATTACAAAATGAAGATCTTCATTTTCATTCTTTGGGTTATTGCATCCAATATAGGTCTTCTTCAAATATGAATCCACCAGGTAGTAGTCCTGCTTGCTGTCCATAACCACGATACAACCACAACGAAGAGTGGCACACATCCAATACACATGTTCATAATCACCACGCAAGAAACATACTCGATTACTATCTATAGTAGCCTTCATCATCAAGCCATTGCCTCCTTCATAATAGTACCATTCCTGGCAACCACTATCTACTAAATAATTATAACGATATATCAGGTAATCCCCAAAATTGAACAGGTCATATTTGGAAGGGCAATATGGCCAAGAGAAATGTTCGTAGGTGCGAGACATATAAACATCTCCATATTTGATGAACTCCCAACCTTCTAGCGTAACCACCTTTGGAACATCGTAAACATTGGGACCATCGTCAATAATAGCTCCAGACAACAGGTCATAATAGCAGACCTCCTTTCTGCGATGTCGGTAGAACAGGATGTTGCCATCCAACAGTTTCATGTCATAGTAATCGCCTGGCTCCAAGACTTGTTCTCCTTGTCGGTTCACTACCGTCATCTTTCCATCAGGAAGCTTGATGATGGCAAACTCCCCTCTACTGTCCACAAACTCACGATACTGTATCGTTTGGAGCAATTCTTCATGGCTCATCACCATCATCATTTCTGAGTCTGGATGAATCTGAATATCGTCTTGTTCCCCGTTCATTAGGAAAAACTCTCTATCCTTCGGAGTCTCCTTTCTCTTGCCAACTTTCAGCTTTCCCTCGAACATAGCATTCCAGTTCCATACTTGCGAAGGCAACCCGAACACCCGATATAGTCCCACATTATCTATAATTACGCAGTTCTTCTTTCCCTTAGCCACTCGCAATCCTCGTCCCACCATCTGCAGATACTTGGCAAGTGACAATGTAGGTCGTGCCAACTGTACAAACTCCACATCCGGACAGTCAAATCCTTCCGAGAAGATGTCCACATTCACCAGCACTTGGATGTCACCTTTCTTGAAGGCTTCAATGTCTTGCTGTCTTTCCGTGGCAGGTGTCTTCGAGTCTATGGCTATGGCTTTCACGCCATTTTCCTGATACAGTTTCGTGATTTTCTGAGCATGAGAAATATTGATAGCATACACGATGCCCTTCCTGTCTTTGCCAAATTCTTCCAAACTCTGATAGAGCCTTTCGATACTCGGTTTCTTATTCAGCAACATATCCATTTCCTTGTTCTGGTAGTCACCATCAGCCCCTCGCTTCTGCAAGGAGTCGATGAGCCGTTGCGTCACACCATCCGATTTGATGCTCACAAAATCATATGTCGCCAATCTTCCCTTGCTGATAAATTCAGGAACACTCCACGACTGCACCAAGACATCAAACAGATCAGTGAATCCCTTACCATTCAATCGGCAAGGTGTTGCTGTCAGTCCCAGGAACTTAGCTTTCGGGAATCTATCCCACATTCCCTTGTAAGTCTTGGCAAGGGCATGGTGCGCCTCGTCAATCACAATCATCCCCGGTTCTTCCTCTATCTCGTCATAGTGCTTCGACAACCATTGTATCGACACAGCCTTGACGGATGACAATAGGGTAGAGGTGTTTGATGCGGAATAAGAATGGAACTTTCTTACGGTTTCATCTATCTGCGACACCAGCTCTCTTCTATGGGCTACAATCCATACTTTCTCCATTGGATTGTTGCTCACAAAAGAGTCAATGACTGCTGTTAACAGGTATGTCTTACCTGTTCCCGTTGGCATTTGTGCCATCACGGATCGATGAAGGCGCAATGCCTTCTCAATCCGTTCCTTCATATCCTCTTGATAATCAAATAGCTTGATTTCCTTCATTTACAATATCAAAGAACCAATAATAATGTTATACCAATTTCATAAATCCGATATACATCAAGGCATCAGCGATGCTCTGCTGTACAGGATTTTCCTTATCAGAAGCCCATGAATATTTCGCTTGGATTTTGCGAAGTTCCTCACGTTTCTCTATATATTGCTTCTCCAGTTGGTTCAGAATCAGCTTGGAAGCTTGTGACATAGGAATCTTGCCAGCCTCTTTGTCCATCACTTCCTGCAACTTGATGTTACATTCCGTCAAACTCTCCAATACTTTGCGATATTCCATCATGCCGGGAATATCACCAATCTGACTTTCCGTAGTATCTCTTAGTATTGTCCTTACGCAATCAGGCATAAATAACTTCCAAGTATTGCCATCCTCGTATGTCACCACCAAATGAACTTTTTGCATCATAAGATGCTTTTCGTTATTTCTTGGCACTTCAACACACTCGTCAAAATTCAGATTGATAAGTTGAGCAATTAATTTCTGCTCGTCCATCGGAAGTTGGTTGACCGTATAGAAAGGATCATGCTGAAACAATGTAGCAAGTCCTTCCGCCATTTCTCCTTTACGATAGGATGATGGCAAACTCACATTTATCAACTTTGCATGTTCTTGAATCACTTTCTTCGTGTCGTATTCAATCATCATCGCCAAGTTGAGCTTATCTCTAAATGGTAAATTCTTCAGTATAACCATAGTATATGTTCTAAATCAAAATAATCAGTTTCTCAGCAATCGCATCAAAGCAGGACGATTGCCGTAATTATATTCTACCTCCTCCACAAAATCCAAGATGAGTTTCTTGGAAACTTCACAACAAGTGTACATACCCTTGATATCATCCACTATATAGCCATAGCTCTTCGACTTGGCATAACTCAGATGCATCCGTAATTCTTCGATTACATGATTGGTATAAGTCGCCTGATCCTCCTCACTCATATAAGGAGCATACTTTTTGAAGAGTTCCACTCGGCTGAACGACATTCTGTTGTCCATCAGAATCTTCAGGAGACACTGATACTTCTTTTCTTCTACAATCATATCGCATACTTCGATGCAATCATCATCTGTGATATGTGGAATATCCCCGAAGAGTTTCACCACAAAATCATCCCATTCCTCCTTGGCTACCAACTCTTTCAGCTTCTCGAAGTAAGGTCGCTTGTCCACCAAGAACTGACGGAACAATCTGCGATATTCTTCAATAACGTTAGCTTTGTCATTACGTCTTTCCAAGATTTCAATCTTTTGCAGATGCCAAGGTTCAGTGGTATTGTATCCATCATCTCCATACACAGCTATCGTTTTGTCTATCTCTTTCAAGGCATCATTCTCCAATCCCTTTTCGAGAAGTTCATTGATTTTGAAGGAACAGACCTCCGGCACATACTTATATTCCTCCAAGATAGCGCCCTCTTCATTCTCTCTACCGTGAGTCCGCAGATACTCTATCTTCTTGATGAGCAACTTGCCCAACTCCTCAAATCGGAATAGCGAACTCAACTGGTCAAAGTTTTCGTCATTCACCAATCTTTTGTATTCGTGGGTATGATGCTTTATCTGCTTGTCAAGGTCTGCAAGGTATGTATCCGCATCCGCCAATCGGAAGTTGATAGCCTCACGGATATGGTCAAAGAAGCAAAGGCAATAGTCATCGTAAGCCTCCATCTTCTCAATCTCAGCCATCTCTTTCTGTGCCTTAGCAACAGATTCAATAGGAGTAGCCTCGTCTCTCAGCACCAGAGCCAACTCTTTCTCCACTTGATAAGTGAAGAAATCATCTCCATCACATTCTTGGTTGTTATACACTTCCAAGCGGCTGTATTCTTCTGCCACGAAGCGCAGAAAGTCCAAGCCGCTTCTCACTGCTTTCTCATTATCCTTGGCATCCGCCAATGACTTAAATTGTTTATATTTTGTGTAGGAATGTATCATTGTTTTACTTTCTAAGTTAATTCATACTAAATATTCATTTAAAAGTGAACAAGCTATCAATAAAAGTATTATGTTTTGCAATATCGGGAATGACATCATTACCATTGAAAATAATTTGACATGATAACAGACATGGAAAGTGTAACCTTTGAAATTAAGCAATATGACAGAACAAATTATTCCGTGATTGCCTCGCTGCGATACCAGCCGAGCAAAAGGCAGAGTTCGATTTGGCTTTCGGTATTGCCGGGCGCATTAGTGAGATTCTGAAGCCAAGGGACTCACCCAAAAGGATTTCGCCCGATTACTCAACAAGCGAGACTCAGAAATCTCGAAATGGCTAACAGGCAGACATAACTTTACGACTCAAACCATAGCTCGTATAGAAACAGCTTTGGGAAGTAAACTCATCAGCATAGCCCATTGATTGGGCTATGCAATGAATATTGTGATCTCTAATATGATGGTTCCGATTCGCTGATTCTATCAATTACGAAACCTCCCATATCACTTTCACGATTTCATACAGCAACCTACTTCGCTCCATCAATGCGTTCTGATCAAAGACACCATAAGCCTTGAATTTAACATTACATTTGTCTGATAACTCCTTGTTAAACTTATCAAAATCCTTGTTGGCATGATAAAAATCCTCGCAAAGCGAATGTCCCCAGACCAAGCCATTACTGTAAGTCTTCAGCTTATCCGAATACTCTTCATTACCAGAAGAGATATTATCCAACCCCTTCAGCAAGAGCAAGCCACCCAACAGGTTACGTTGATCTTCAAACTCCTCTACATCCTTAAAATACCCCCTGTTCTTTTCATTTTCAGAGAGGATATGCTCTATATGGTATCCCGTCTTATTGCCGGTTTTAGTAGAAATATAGTAGATATCATTCTGCATATTTTGATTCGTATGCTCACAGATAAACTTCTCAACTCTAGAGAACAGATAACGCAGGAATCGGCGGTTCGTATTCGTATAGTTTTTTCTCAGGAAGCTATTGAAATCCAGCAAAGAAACCTCTCCCGAAACATTACGCTTTTCCCTAATACTCTGCATGATGATTTCGTTATATACCTCACGATAGGAAGCCATATCCAGCCCTTTCAGTTTCTCATTCAATCGATAAGAAACATCCTGAAAATCGTTGCTATCGTAAATACCATTCAACACAAAGAGCACCCAAAGTCTATCTGCCTCTTTAGCTATCGCATGAATCTTCTCGTCCGTTAGTTCATCATTGACATCGCAGGCAGCCATTATCTGCTGATAAAGACCAGAGATATCATTGATATTCAGATTATATTGCACAAATTCATCACCACAAGCCGAAATCTTAGCATACAGAGAAGTATAGTAATCCAACTCATTGTTGATAAACAGTTTAATGTTCTCATGATGTTTCTTGTCAGCTCTTCTGAAAGAAAGCTTATTAGCAATATCATTATAATCGAAGATATATCGGTGGTAGGAGTTGATAATCTGCTTCTCCAAAGAAGCATTCTTCTTGAAGACAAACTGCGATTTCAAATAATCAGCAAAGAAATTATCCTCTCTTCCGCTGATTCTATTCAGTGCGGCATCCCACTTTTCAGAATACTTGTTGGTATCACTTTTCGAAAGGAGTCCAATCATCTTACCCTTCAGAATCTCAAAAGGCTTTAAAGCCTCACCACGGTCATTGATTACCTCAAAGACCATAGGCGTATCATCCTTCTGGATAGATAGTTCCACGAGAACCAGTCTGTTGAGGAAGTAATAGATGAAAGCGGTCAACTCAACATCATCCAACAGTTTGTCATCAATGAACTTACTGATATCCTCATATCTCTCGATGATAGTTTCTTCCGTCTTGTTTTTATAAGCATCCTGATATACAGTACCATCAAGGATACATTGCATCACATTTTTTCTCTTGTCGTTATCGATACAAAAGACATTGCCTTTAAACTGATCTTTTGCAAAGATGCAATCACGGAGGATATCCCTGAGATTATCATTTTTTGTAATATGATAGAGTTTTGTTGCAATCAATGTAAGCGTAGAAAGACGCTGTTGACCATCAACGATAAACACCTTACCCTCTACCTTATTGGTGATAAAGACATTGAGATAATACCAGTTATACTTTTCCAGCACCTCTTGCGACATCTCCTCATCCTTATGTTCTTTATACGAGATTTCGAAGGCATAGAAGATATCGTTCAAGAGGACATCCACCGTATTCTTAGTCCATACATATTCACGCTGATAAAAATCTACGTAATACACTTTCTGTTTCAAGCAAGAAAGTACACTTTGCTTATCAGGAATTATTTCTTGTGCCATATTGTCTAGTTATATATTATTTTAAAGCCAATGATCACCTATAAATTTTTATTCATAGAATAGACCATATCTTTCAGCAGTACCGAATTCTATCAAATTTATATTCGTCAATGTATCAACCTTAATATCATTGGTTATTTTATTATCCAAGATGATGATCTGATACTTCCAATCCTTATCATTACAGTATTTAGCAAAAGAATCAATAACACCCTTTGGCGTTAATGCATCCTCATCATTTGCACGAACATCTATCTTATTGTCATATTTTGTACAGAGAGGAGAATCAAGAATTAATATATCAGAAAACGCGCGCCCTTTTTCATGAATATAATCAAATAAAGAAATCATCACAGCAGCAGTTGATACAGATCGATTACCTTTACCATAACTAGTTCTAGTTCTCCCATCTAGCATTATATCAAATGCCTTATCATCAAAGCCTACATTTTGAATTCCATCACATTCGTACTTCCAGGCATTTAATGTTTCTTTTATCTCATCAAGTAATTTCTGATTCATGTACTCTTTGAAATACTCTACACTATCAGATTTACTGTTACAGTTTTTAATCAAAGTCTCAAGAGTTTGCAAATCAGCAGTTTTATCTTTTATAAAACTTTCCAATTCTTGATATTTAAATTTCTTTTCCATATTCCTTTGGGCTACAGAAAAAACATGTTTCAACTGCGAAACGTTAGGCTTGACCTCATCAATTTCATTATTGATTCTAGTAAGCTCTAAATTCAATTCTCCCACTTTATTAGCAGTTCGCAGACTATCTTGCTCTTTAGAAGCAATAAGATTCTCTATATCTTTAATCTTAAAACATGTATTAGCATATTCTTTTTCAATAGCCTTTTCATAGACATCAGAATCAGTTCCCATTAGAGACTCTATCGCAACATCAGAACCACACAAAGGGCATTTCACGTTACCTAGAGCAGACATCATTGAAAAACCAGAATTGACAAAATTCAATCTATTCAAATCTTGCTTATAAGTGGCTAAAAGACCTTTTAACTTGCCAATAAACAATTCCTGATTTTTCAACAATCTCAGCAAACGCTCTAGATCCTCCTTATATTTATTCTTCTTTTCATACAACTCATCCAACTTAATGGAGAAATCTTTCAATTGAAGCTCAGTATTATCAAGAAAGCCCTTATCTGTTATAGTTATATAATCCGTATCGCCTAAAGAATTCAACTTTGTCTTAGCTTTATCTATTTCTTCCAATAGGTATTCTTTTTTTCCGTTTAATCTGGTTTTTCTAACAGAAGCCTTTTCCTCCGGATGGTATTCTTTATCATCAATACCTGTGACCAAATACGAAATAATACTTTTATAAACCTCTCGAACATCATAGTTTATTTCCGGAATCAAAGGAGAGTTTTTTTCTGAAATAAATCTTTCCTCATCAACCATAAAAAGATGCCTAATATGACTATAAGATAACTTTATTTTCTTTGAGCCGTTTTTTAGAAATACATCTTCTATATCGGAAAGTTGTAACAGATACTTAGAGAGTGGATGAGATGCTGACGAATAAGATTTAAAATTACTAACAAGGTTAACATATTCATAATCTTCTAATGATGTCTTTTTTACATTAATATCCTTTTCTCCATTCTTTCTATGTAAAGTATAGGCAACATTATCTTCATCTCTTATTTCTAAATAAAAATCCGTATAACCATTACCTTGGGGTGGTAGGGGGATATCTTTGCTGGATTTACCTAAAATGAAATCAATCAGTCTAAATAATGTAGTTTTTCCGTTATCTGATCCACCATGTATAACATTACAACCATTTATGAATGAAACACGAGCAGGCTTTTTACCATTACCTCTAGCCTCAAATTCTTTTATATAAAATCCCATATCAGTATTTTTAATTTCTATACCATCGTGAAGCATTCAGCTGAACAAACTCGTTTAATTTTTCAGTCGAATATTCTGCGAAATAAGCACTAACCTTCTTAGCAACATCTACATATTTAGCAGCAAAACCATTGGCCTTTAACTCACCAAATAAAGCAGTACCTATATGAGACGTTTTATAAGTCACAACATCACTCTGAATATCAAAAGCTATTAACTTTTTGATAAGAAGTAAATGTAATGCCCTTGTAATCATTTCGTTTCCTCCTAAATAACTGAAAGAACGAAAAGCTTCTTCCCCATATAAATTACAAGCATTGGCATCCACATCATGATAATAAAGAGAAAAATAATCATAAGCCACTAGTCTGTCTTTATCAAGATTATCCCCAACAACATTTAACAGGCATAGTATTCTGAGGGAAGTCTCTACCACGCCATCTAAAACCCTTACTCTTTCCATATCAATCTATCCTCATTAGACAAATGATAACAAATGCCTTTTTTCACATTACTATCAACCAAATGACCAATCAACATATTCTTTAAATTATACATTGATGCAGTCCTAGTTACTGCTTTTAGTTTTTTGAAAGCATCATCATAATCATTATAATAATCATCAGAAACGTATCTTTCTATACTGTCTTTCAATTCTTCAAACTCATCAGTTTCTGGAGGCATCGAACGAGAGCTAGCAATTCTCACTTCTTCTGCCTCATAGAAGTCTTTACGAGCATTTTTATAATGATTCTCGTATATTCTATATTTATTTATGTTATGCTCATTAACCTCTACCTTTTCAGCATCAGAATAAGCATCATACAAATGTCCAATATATTTAGACTCGTTATCGACTGGGCATTCTGGAAGAGCTAGCTTTTCTCTTTTAATATTAGAGAAGCCACCACCAAAATAACAAAAGAAATATCTACCATCAGCACGCAAGTCTTCTATAAATTTTAGAGGTTCAACTTGCCTAATTATACTATAGTCAAAATGATCGATATAATCAGCCATCTCGGAATCTAAATCAGAACCATAGACTATACCTATCTTATTTTTTATATACTGGTTCCAATCATCCTTCAATAAACGTTTTAATTCTCTAGCGCCATCTCTTAGCAAATCAAAAAATGATTGACTAACGCCAAGTGGAGAGACTATATAATAATTCTTTGGTACAGAATAATCACCCCTGAGTGTATATGTAAGCAATTTTCCAATTTCTCCTCTTAGCATAGAGTAGCTAATGCTATCTTTATAATGTTTACATTGATACAAATCAAAAATATCATTCTTTCTATCAATATAGGCTATCACATCTCTTCCCTTGTCGCCGGCACCTCCAACACGATACACCTCCTGATATTCTTCAGAGTTAACGCAGCAATATGCCCACGCTGCCACAACATCTTCATAAGTGTCTTCATCCATTGCCCGTAATCTTTCTAAAGGAACGATATTAGGATTAATACGCTCATCATTAGGAAGCATATTGGGACTTTCAGCCTTAGGCTTCTCTAGTGGATGAATTTCAAATGATCCAACCATAGTAACTATTTTTTTGTTATCACTGATATTCCACCACCAGCATAGGCAGCCTTAACGGCGAAAAGCATATCTTCAATTTTCACAGAATTCACCCCAAGTCTTCTTGGACCTGGATCTAGATAATGTAACTCATCTTTAGATTTTGATAGATATACCCCATCATGTCCGACCCCTATATTGCGAGTTTCTTTATATAGGTAACCATAATCAAAAAAGAATATAACATCCGAATCACATGGTATAGCATCCAATACTGATTCAAAGTTCAATTCGCTCAATTCAGATGCTTTTATGAAAGTTTCTCGAAGAGCAATATTGTTCTCCGAGAAAAAAGTATTAAAACCATTGGCATCTAGATGAAGCCCATACTCCCTAATATCATCAGAAACCTTTAAGCTTTTGAAAGTTTTTGAAAGTTGAGCATATTCATCCGCAGGAACTGTCAAGCCAAAATAATCAGCAATCATCACTTGATTAAAAACGTATCCATGCTTCAATAAGATACTTTCCAATATTGCAGTAACACAGCAATAAGGTTCTGAGGCAACTATTTTGTAATCTCGCATACACCAATCAATTTGCAATATAGCTGAGACCAGGTCTCCATGTTGCTATAATATTTTGCCAGATCAGATATAGCAACCCATTCACCTGTCATTTTTTCAGTTTCGTTAATTTCAATATGATTATTAGATACTGTTATATGATAAAGTACTCCTAGGTGCACTTTTCCAACCTCAGACAAATCATCATTAATGAAACCGACAGGTTTCATGTCAATGATTTCACAACCTTCCCCAAGTTTTACTTCCTCATGCATTTCTCTTTCCAGTTCATGATGAAGATAGTCTATATCTATTTTATCTCCATAGGGATTCATATGACCACCAACACCAAGAGAGCATTTGTTATGGAGTCTTGCTTCCGTTTGCTTATTCAACCTTCTAAACATATAAACTTCATTACCATAGCAAATCACAGCATATGGAATAATTTGTTTATAAGATGGATCTTCTTCCAAAATATTGCGTGGACGAAAAACACCATGAAGCAACAACTTATCCATGATATCTACATCCAATGCTTTGATTACACCTTTTTCCTGATAATTCAAGATATTCCATACATTTTCTGTTGGTATGGCTAAAATTTGTTCTGTATTCATTATTTATTAATTTTTATTTTGATTACTTATAGTAGGTATCATTGAGTTATTATATTTTCCATTATATGAGGCTGTTTTAGAAGAAACCTGAAATATAAACAATTGAGCTACGGGAACACCAGGATGTAATTTTACAGCCATATTTCCCATATTGCATATTTCATAAGTGATTCTGCCTTCAAAACCAGGTTCTATCTGTCCATCACAGCAATGCACGGAAACAAACAAGCGGGCTAACGACCCTTTTGTTTGAAGAAACCCCATATATCCCCTAGGCATCTTAACTTTTTCTTCAGAACATGCCAAAATAGCCTGACCTGGCTTTAACACATAATCATCTTCTATATCAATGACTACCTTATACTTGTCAGGAATAGTTGCCCCATAAGTTATCGTTTCACCTTCAGGTATATCAAAACGAAATATCCGTTTATTTAGAGATAAAGTGATAGAAAACTCATCTAACATAGTAGAAGGAGCTATTCCTTTTTGCTCTGCTAAAGCTTTTAAATTTTCTGAAACTATGATCATATCACCTTTATTACAAATTCTTTAATTTTATCAATAAGCTGCATAAACCACCAAATACTTACAGGCAAAGAAATCAAAGACAACCAATTTTTCTTAACCCATATACAAAAAGCTCTCCATTTGCCAACAGCTGTATCTATTGGCTGTGTTCTTTCCATAGAAGCATACAAAGGAGCAGATAAAGTATAAGCTGTATCTATAAAGAATACAGTACAAAAAGGTTCATTTTGTCTCAGTATAACAGACCTTTTACCTCCATTATAGAAACAGATTTTCAAGTGACCATCAAAACCTGGATCTATTTTGCCAGAGGCGACCATACATCCCTGGTAGATATATTTACCTTTTCCTGTAACTAGACCAAAAACATTAAATGGAGTACGAATATGTTCTTTTGTATATACAACAACAGACGCTCCTGGTTTCACTTTTATACCATTTTCATCTAAGATATATTTTTTCCCCACATTAGGACGATAGCATTCTGCGCCTATTGTAAGATCGCATGAAATGGGAGAAAGCAGTTCTGATACAGGCTTAGGCGATATATATATTAAACTTTCTGGCGAAAGTTTGCTTTTCTCGCAGATAGCATTATTATCAGAACATCTATTTAATAAATCCACTACAGCCATAATATTCTATTTTAGTTTGATAATTCTTGATGAATAAACTTATAGTTTTCATTCTACAAAGACTTATGTAGGCTCGATAGCAATTAATTTCAAGCCTTCAATATCTGATTTGATGATTGCATCTGAAAAATGTCGTATTTATGCTTCAGAGTTGTTATCATAAACTGCTTATCTAAAAATGTATACATGAGTGGTCAGTTATAAATATTTCTAGATCTGCTTATACATAGCTTTTATACCCAGGCGGTCCCATCCCGCACAACATGGCGAGGGCTTTGATGCCCCGCCAACCTTAGAGCGAAGCGGTTCCGAGCACCGAGTAGGGCGGTTTCCTCCCTCGCTCCTGAGGAGAGAGGGTCGGGGTGAGAGGTGGAGCCTTCCTTAAGGGTAAGGAAGGACGGGTAGGTTTTCGAAAAAAAAATCCTTTTGACTAAAGATTTTGCAAATGAGCGCAATGAAGGTTTGCTTTCAAATTGCCGAGTGTAGCTAATCTTATTTAAAGAGGTACGTGGCGATTCGATAACGCATACGTTCCAATCACCCCATAAATACCAGCGGTATGAAAAAGGAAATCGCCATACTCCCAGTAGTATCCGCAATATACCCCATGATTACCGGAGCAACCGCACCACCCACTATCGTCATGAAGAGTAGGGAAGAGGCAATCTATGTTTATACGATTCCTAATTGTTCCAATATATCTTTTGTCAGTTTGGATAAAGGACGGTTTTCTAACTCTTCCTCATTCAAATATTTCCCCCAAACAAAATCAAAAACTTCTTGTGGTGTACGGAATAAACCTTGAAATCCATCCGACAGAGCTTGGTTCTGTTCCAAAGAGCCATAACTTGTAGACTTTTCTATGAGATCCATCACGTAGTCCTTATGTTTGTTATACAACACATCAAGTCCTAACTTATTTATATTTAGTTGTTCATTTCTGGATGGATTAACAAAACCAACAGAAAAATCGTCCTTTGACTTTGTTCGCTTGATCTCATTGATATTCAACTGACCTTTCTTTGTTTTATCGCAAATTCCAAATTTTGTCTGAAATCCATCGAAATAAGGATTGACTCCAATATTATTCGTTGCTTTGCCATGATTACATACTGAGCATGAAGGAACAAGGTTGTAAAACGACAAAGCTAGCAATGGATGCTGACTTTTGCTGTAAAAATGGTCAAACTCAGGGCGAGTTGTGAATTTCTTTCCTGCTGCCGAATTAGATGATTTGACGGTAAAAGTGTAGTTTCTATTGCAATATGGACAAGTCCTTATCTTTAGCCTTTCAAGTACGTCATTAGCTATGCTCTTGATAAAGCTGTTATATAGTGTCTCGAATATATAGGACAGAACAATTCGAACTTCCTCACCACAGGTTGCATTTGCCAGTTTCAGTTTCTCCATCTCCTTTTTCTTGGCAAGAACAATATTGTCAAAGTTATGTTCAAACTCGTCAAGCTTGCTCAACACATCATTTCCTGTGGCAGTTGAAATTTTTCTTATTTGTGTTTCTCTACTTACATATCCTTTCCATTTGGAAAAGACTGTATCGTAATACTTATTATGTTTCTTATGTTTCCCTATTCTCAAAAAAGTACGATGTTTATCCTCTCTTTTTTCAAAAAGGAAAGCACGCAAACTGTCTCGCCAGAAATGTGCAACAGAATCCAAATCACGATTATACCCTAAATATATCATATTCGGCAGTATTAGTTTTCCAATTTATTGTTGATGAAATTACGGAAAGCCTTACTATCAAGTTCTTGGTTTAGTCGTTTATATGTGTTATACAACATCATCAACTGCTGTCTTATGACAGGTTCACCAACAAGTTGTATCTCTTGCCTTATCTTTTCCAATTCACTTGCCTTGAAATCTCCGGAATGTAACAAAGCAAACAGATGATTTATCTTCTGATGGGCAAACTCTCCCATGGGAAGGCTTGGTAAGAAGAATCCATTTTTCAGGAGTCCATTGATATTCGCACCGAATGTATTTTCCTGCATAGAATAGTCTGCTTCACCATTTCTCAGAAACAGCACATTTGTCTTTGGAATATCTGAAAGTATATAGGGAGAGTGGGTGACATAGAGCACATTGATACTCCGTATTTGCTTAAATGTCAACTGTCCGATTATCTCCATCAAATAACAAGTAAAACTACGTTGCCATTCAGGATGAAAATACAATTCAATTTCCTCCAGCATAAGATTCACTGCTTGATAGTGTATCTTACCGCTACCGATAGAATCAATATTCAGCAGATGATAAATAATGGCTCCAACAGAAAAATATCTCTGTTTCTCGCCCGAACTTAAAGTATCAAATGGTATCAGGCTAGAGTCAGACTCCCTTCGAAAATAGATCTGCCATTTGTAGATTGCTGGTGGCAGATTTTCCATATCCAGCAGTTGTGTGCCATACTTATCTGATATTTTATTCAAGTTGATATATTTACCGATAGCGTTGTCTTCCCATATTTCCTTGTCATTATATATTTTAGCACTTCCTTCATTGGCGATATAGTTGAATGCTTGACGGAGTTTCAGTGTGATGTGGGATTTATAATTCCATTCATTCTGCAATTTGCCAAAAGCTTCTCCAAGTTTGTTCGTATAGCGTCCATATTTACCATTCTTTTTATCTTTCATGCTGCCGGAAAACAAAGGGTCTGTTTCATAGGCTAAGCATGGATATCCGAAAGTGGAGTAGGTCTCAAATATGGTTATTGTCTTGTAGATGATATAATGCATGCACTTTTCTTCATTGGTCATATCCCCATAGGGCTTGAAGATAAGTTCTGGTGTCACTTCCAATTTTATTTTCTTCCCATTCTTAAGTTCAATGCCCATTTCTTTCCAATAATCGCATACAGCATCTATCAATTCCAAGCGTTGGATTTGACAAAGATTGAATGATTGGAATTTTTCGAGTTCCTTCAATATCTTCTCATTCAAATTTCCGAAATCATCCCAATTCTCTATTTCTTGAATTCTTGTCAGGGTCTTTATCACAATAGTTCGTTAATAATTCAATAATGTGCTAAGCAGCTATACGCTGTAAGCACG
>OFMT01000132.1_pt1 | contig 71862 bp, 66 predicted proteins | sample 1541891 | NCBI WGS metagenome assembly OFMT01 (sample SAMN04209230, study PRJEB22552) | human gut metagenome | biome: gut; material: feces | host: Homo sapiens | place: USA: Oklahoma | reverse complement strand
CTCTACAGAGCTATTTATATAGACCGTAAAAATGGGAAATATGTAATAAGCCAAAAAATGGATACGATAATGGCATTTCCATTAAGATTAAGCAAGATACGTTTTCCTGACTTCGGCACCGATTCACCAAAAAGATCTTCGATAGATCCTTTCTAATTACAGTTCGAGGGACGATATGGTGTTCAAACAGGCGATTTATCCATGTTTAACCCAAATCGATCATTAGAACTTTTTAGAAGAGTGGATTTTGTTTTGGGTTAAAATGCGCGAAACAGGGGGCCATACATGAAGATGGCCATATACTTGACCACATCGGGCCTCGAGCAGGCTGCATCATACGATTTTCTCCCCCAGCCATCACTTTCCTGCCGATTTCCTTGGCGCGTGTGTACATTATTATTATATTTGCAATGTAAACATCTTAACCCCTGACCATGCGCCGCCAGATTGTCATAATGCTGTTGGGGCTCATGACCACTCTGAGCCTCCCTGCTTTCGCCATTGCCGGAAGCAGAGAGAATGACCACGCCACCCAACCCTACAAATACATAGGCAAAGAGCTCGACCGCACCCACGGACTGGACTGGTACGACCACGGTACCCGCCACTACGACCCCGTGACGGGAAGATGGAACGTAATGGATGCCTTGGCGGAGAAATATTACCCATGGTCGCCATACGTGTCGTGTGGGGATGACCCAGTAAATGCGGTTGACCCGGATGGGATGGCTCCTGGAGATATTTTTACATCGGCCGATTTGGCTGCAACCGATTTCGGAAAATACTATAATCCAAGATCTATTAGAGAGTCAAAAGAATACGCCTCTTCCATTTACAAAATAATTGGGAGAAATGGCATCATAGGATTTTCATATACATTTGCAAATAAAGGAAACGGAAGTGAATGCTCTCCAAGCCTTCCTACTTTATATGAAGTTGTAGCAGATGCACATACTCATGGGGCATCCTCTGTGAATAGTGAAAAAAAATACTATGATAATGAATTTTCTGGCTTGAGGAACGAAAACGGTAAATTCATATCAAAGGAGGAGCGGAAAAAAGAAAATGGAAATAATGATATAGGAAATGCTAATAGAATTAAAAAAGTTTCATATTTAGTCACACCAAATGGGTCGTTACAAAAATACAATCCCCAAAATGGGGAAATAACAATTGTAAGTAATGATATGCCAAGTGACCCCAATGACCCAACTAGAGTGAATGAAAATACTATCAATTATATTGAACCAATAGAAAATGATATTAATAAATATACAATATATTAACAAGAGTTATGAAAAAGGGAATATACATTATTATCGTATTCGCAACTTTTTGGTGCGGTGTTTTAGTAAGCAATATATCAAAGGTTAAAAACAATAGGTGCAAAACAAACTATGTCTATATAGGGGAAAAACCAAGTAATATCATCAATTTCAGGGGTAATTTCAAAGACATAAGTTATGTCAAAGACTATGATCCCTTAGGCGTGTATAATCAAACTAAAGGTATGATTGAATCGCCTGAAATGGCATACACCATAGCAGATTGTATCCTCGCAGCCAAATATGGGAGGAAAGAGATGGATGATGAGAAGCCTTATAGCATAACCCTTTTGGGTGGGAGGTTTTGGGTAATCACAGGAACCCTAAAAAGTGCCAAAGGAGGTGTTGCTCATATTGTATTGAAAAAAGATGACGGGCAAATACAGACCATATATCATGATAAATAATAACCCAAATTCGGGTTAATAAAAAAGTAATATAGAAGAGTTTGTAACTGGAAAACTACAATTCAAATAGTTATGACACCACCTTATAAAAAATGGTTTTTCATACTATCATAAAAAAATTGATGAAAATCTAGCACACATGGCAATCGATATAGCGGCATACGTCTACTACGGCCGCCCGGCGCTCACGGCCTCGTATTACGACGGATACGGGTTCTTGGAGGCGCTGTGTCCGGACGGCATGGCTGTCATCCCCGATACGCTCTGCGTGAGGGGGCTGGCCACGGGCTCGGTGAGCACCGTGGGCGGCGGGGGGGGCAGGGTGACACAGCTGGGTTACGATGCCGAGGGACGCGTGGCGCTCACGCAGGCCTTCTACGGTGGAAGGGCTGTGGTGGAGGAGACCGCCTACACCCTCGATGGCCGTATGGGGCGCAGGACGGTGACGGCGATGGGGGCAGGCAGCGATGCGCACACGGAGGAGTACGCATACAGTTATGACGCACAGGCACGGCTCACGCGTGTCACGCAGCGACGGCCTGCCGCGCCGCATAGATTTCGACGACGGCAGCCACATAGACTACGCCTACTCGGCCGACGGGGAGAAGCTGAGGGTAGATTACTATCTCAATCCCTACACCCCGGCCGTGCCCGACGGCGAGGAGTTCGGCATAGCCTGCGACAGCAGCCAGCTGGTGCACACGTGGCGCGAGTATGCAGGCAACAGGGTCTATGAGAATGGCGTGCTCAGCCGCCTGCTCTTCGACGGTGGATATGTGTCCTTCGGCGACAGTGGAGAACCCACATACCATTATTACATCAAGGACTACTTGGGCAACAACCGCATAGTGGCCGACGCACACGGAAACGTGGAGGAGGTGAACCACTACTACCCCTATGGCGCGCTCATGGGCGACAGCCGCAATGCCACCACCCAACCCTACAAATACATAGGCAAAGAACTCGACCGCACCCACGGTGCCCGCCACCACGCCCCGTGACCAGAATTATCCCCATGGTTTATCGGGTGAGCCTTGGTTTATCGGGTGGGCGCTGTGGTGGCGCCGGCAAGTGGGACGGTGGGGAAGATACGGGAACTGCCAATAACAAAAAAGTCCTAAGGAACTCCTTAGGACTTTCAGCGCTTCAAGATGGGCTTGAACCAACGACCCCCTGATTAACAGTCAGGTGCTCTAACCAACTGAGCTATTGAAGCAGTGTGCATCATTTCTGAATTGCGAGTGCAAAGGTACAGGGTTTTTCCCAAACCTCCAAACATTTCTCTATATTTTTTTCCAAAACATCAAAAAAAAATATTTTTTCGCTCATTTCATGCCCTAATGTGCCGTGTTATTCGTACTTTTGCATATTATGAGAAAGGTATTTATAGTAATACTTCTGGCGATGGGCATCTCCGTCCACGCCCAGAACAAAGACCACAATCTTGAAGTGGCCAAAAACTTGGAAGTTTTCAACTCCATATACAAGCATCTCGACCTGCTTTATGTCGATACCCTCAACGCCAAGGAGGTGGTGGGCAATGCCATCAACGGCATGTTGCGCAGTCTGGACCCCTACACGGTGTACTACTCGGAAGACAAGACCAACGAGCTGCGCACCATGCTCACGGGCAAGTATGCGGGCATAGGCAGTATAATAAGGTGGAACTCGCAAATCAGCAACTCGGTCATCGAGGAGCCCTATGAGGGCATGCCTGCCGCCGAAGCCGGTCTGCGCAAGGGCGACGTGATACTCAGCATCGACGGCGAGTCAATGAAGGGCAAGGACAACGCCTACGTGAGCGACCATCTGCGTGGCGACGCCGGTACCACCTTCGAACTCAAGATACGCCGACCCTCTACAGGCAAGGAGATGCGGTTCAAGATTACGCGTCGGTCCATCCAGATGCCCGCAGTGCCCTATTACGGCGTGCAGCAGGGTGGAATAGGGTATATCAAGCTCAATGAATTTACAGAGAACAGCGCCAAGATTGTGCGCAACGCATTCATCGATATGCGCCACCAGCAGATTAAGGGACTTATCCTTGACCTGCGCAACAATGGCGGCGGTTCGGAACTCGAGGCAGCCAATCTGGTAAACCTCTTTGTGCCCAAGGGCGTGACCGTAGTGTCCAACCGTGGCAAGCTGAAGCGTGCCAACCACGACTACAAGACCACCAGCGAGCCCATAGACACCGTGATACCCATTGTGGTGATGGTCAACGGCAACTCTGCCTCGTCGGCAGAGATTGTCACCGGTGCCCTGCAGGACATGGACCGCGCCGTGGTGCTCGGTACCAAGACCTACGGCAAGGGTCTGGTGCAGATGCCCATCGACCTGCCTTACAACAGCGAGATGAAGGTGACCACCAGCCGTTACTACATACCCAGCGGCCGCTGCATACAGGCACGCAAGTATCGTCACAATGACGGCGGCTCGTCGGAGGTGATAGCCGACTCTACCAAGCGCAAGTTCTATACCCTCAACGGCCGCGAGGTGCTCGATGCCGGTGGCATCACGCCCGACGTGGTGGTCGAGGGCGACTCGCTGCCCAATATCGCCTACTATCTGGCGGCTGCGCGCGACTCCAACGAGGTGCTGCTCAACTACGAAGTAGACTATATCGCCAAGCATCCTACGGTGGCTCAGCCTGCCGACTTTGAACTCTCCGACGAAGACTATGTCGAGTTCAAGAAGCGTGTGCTCGACTCGGGCTTCACCTATGACCGCACCAGCGAGAAGTTCCTGAAAGACCTCGAACAGCTCACCCGCTTTGAGGGATACTATGACGACGCCAAGCCCGAGTTCGAGGCGCTCAAGAAGAAGCTCAGCCACAACGTCGCCAAGGACCTCGAATACAACAAGCAGGCCATCAAGAACATCATCAACAATGACCTGATGGCTGCCTACTACTTCCAGCGCGGTGCCACCCAGAACTCGCTGCGCCACGACAAGCAGATGGACGAGGCGATGAAGCTCATCACCGACGGCGAGCGCTATGCCAAGATACTCAACCCCAAGAAATAGCAGGAGTCCAATCTCCCTTCACCGCTGAAGCATGGCACAGACGCTGAAACAGAAAACCATAGGAGCCATAATATGGAACCTGCTCGACCGTGGCGGTCAGCAGGTCCTGCAGATGGCCATGGTCATCGTGGTAGCCAACATCCTCTGCCCCGACGACTATGCCCTCGTGGCCATGCTTGCCATCTTCACCGCCGTGGGCAATCTGGTGGTCGAGAGCGGCTTTGGCGCCGCCCTCATCCAGCGTCACGATGCCGACGACCGTCACTACTCATCGGTCTTCTGGTTCAATCTCGCGATGAGCAGCGCCCTCTATCTGCTGCTCTTGGGCTGTTCGCCCTGGATAGCGGCATACTTTGGCGAGCCCCAGTTGGTGGCACTCTCGGCGGTAGTCTTCCTGAGTCTGCCCCTCAACGCCACCATGCTCATCCAGACCACCCTGCTCAACAAGCAGATACGGTTCCGCCACCTTGCCAAGGTCAATCTGGCGGCGATGCTCGTGTCGTCGCTGGCTGCCATCGTGATGGCGCTCTGCGGCTGTGGCGTGTGGACCCTGGCGTGGCAGCCCGTAATCCTCGCCGGCGTGAAGAGTGGGCTGCTCTGGACCACCAACCGCTGGCGCCCCCAGTGCTACTTCAGCATGGCGATTATCCGCGACCTCTTCGGCTTCGCGTCGAGTCTGCTGCTCTCGGGCTTGCTCAACGTGGTCTTCATCAATGTCTACTCGCTCGTCATCCCGCGACTCTACCCCAAGCGCGAACTGGGCCTGTTTACCCAGGGCAACAAGATATGCGACCCCATAGTGAGTCTGGTGTACGGCAGCATACAGAACGCCACATACCCCATCTTCAGCAACATACAGAACCAGCACGACAGGCTCATCAACGCCTACCGCAAGTCGATACGCTTCACCTCATTCCTCACCTTCCCGCTGCTCATCGGCGGCGTGATGGTGGCGCCGGCGCTCTTCCGTCTGCTCTTCAAGAGCGAGTGGTGGGATGCCATACCCTTCTTCCAGCTGCTGTGCATGGGCGGCTGCTTCACCGTGCTCACCGCCATCAACAACAACTTCATCAAGGTGAGCGGGCGCTCTTCGGGCATACTGCGCATAGAGATTATCAAGATAGCACTCACCGCCGTATCAATAGCCCTGCTTGCCCGCGAGAGCGTGCTGGCTATGGTGGCTGGTCTGATGGCGGTAAGAGGCGTGGTACACCTTATTAATATATATTACACCCAACGCTACACCGGCTATGGCATGTGGGCGCAACTCTGCGACACGGTTCCCTATCTGCTGCTGGCCATGGTAATGGCTGCCGCCGTGTGGAGTGTGGGTCTGGTGGTCGACAAGCCCTGGCTGCTGCTGCCTCTGCAGATAGTGGCGGGCGCGGCGGTATATACCCTGCTGGCCTATGCCACCGGCAGCAAGATACTCAAAGATGCCATCCGTTTACTGCTTAAGAAAGAAACATTATGAACAGAGACGTCAAGGTGAGCGTGCTGATGCTCGCCTACAACCAGCAACAATATGTCGATGAGGCCATACGCAGTGTGGTGCTCCAGGAGGCCGACTTCGATTACGAACTCATCATCGGCGATGATGGCAGCAGCGATGCCACCGCCGAGCGTTGCCGCGAGTGGCAGCAGCGCTATCCCGACCGCATAAGGCTGCTCGACCATAGCGACAATGTGGGTCTGGCGCGCAATTTCGTGCGCACCTACCGTGAAGCCACCGGCCGCTACATCGCCATCTGCGAGGCCGACGACTTCTGGACCGACCGCCACAAGCTGCAGATACAGGCCGACTTCCTCGACAGCCACCCCGAGTATGCCATGTGCTTCCACCGGGTGGTCAACTACTACGAGGCCAACGGCACCAAGAGTCTGAGCAATGGCGGCCAGCGTCACGAGATGACCATCAACGACATTGCCCTGTGCAACCCCATCACCAACGTGTCGGTGTGCTACCGTCGCGGCGTCTTCGGCGAACTGCCGGAGTGGATGGACCGCGTGACAAGCTATGACCTGGTGATGCATCTGCTCACCCTGCAGTATGGCAAGGTATACTACATGCACCGCGTGATGGCTGTCTATCGCAAGTTGGCCACCAGCATCTGGACCGGAGGCGACAAGGCCCGCCGCGCTGAAATCTCGCGCAAGAACCGCGACTTGCTCATCGGCTACTTCGCCGACCGCAATCCCGAGGTGTGTGACATTCTGCGTCGCGCCAACGCCCTCAACTGCATCGACATGGCCAACAGCATGGACGACTGTGGCAAGCACGAAGAGGCAGGCACCTATCTGCAGATGGTGAGCCAATACAAGTCCGACTGGAGCCCTGCCGAGATCTACAGGTACCGCCACAACATGGTCAAGAGCCAGCGCCCACGCCCCATGCGCCGTCTGCTCACCGCCTGCCGCGCCTTTGTCTCCAAGTTTATCCCATTACCACGAATACGATGACACAGAAACCCCGTTCACATATCACCCTGGTGCCCTTTGGCGGACTGGGCAACCGGCTCAAGGCCATCAGCGCCGGCATAAGGCTGGCGCGCCAGACCCATAGCGACATCGACATCTACTGGGTCGTGGACAACGGACTGGCGTGCCGTTTCGACCAGCTCTTCCTGCCCATCGACACCGACGGCGTGAGACTCATCGAGGCCACCGCCGACGACCTCAAGCGATGGGACCGTCCCCGCCGCAAGAACTTCTACCGCCCCTACCTCTACATGCTCAGCCACGGCGTCAGGATGTTTGCCAATGTGCAGAGCGAGGACGAGATAGACCGCTGCTTTGCCGATGGCAAGACGCACAACGTGTGGATTTCGAGCTGCGTCTACTTCCCCGACAAGGACCACGTGCCCGTTGACGCCTACGACATCTTCCACCCCAGGACAGAGATACAGGCCGAGATAGACCGGATAGCCCGCAACTTCGGCGACAATACCGTGGGAGTGCACGTGCGCCGTACCGACAATGCCGGCTCTATCCAGGGCAGCAAGACCGAGGACTTCCTGGAGTGTATGGAACTACAGCAAGCCGACACCCGCTTCTATCTCGCCACCGACGAGGAAGAGATAAAGACCCTGATGCGTGGCGAGTTTGGCGACCGCATCATCAGTATGGACGCCGAGGCATGCCGCTCTACCGCCGACGGCATACGCAACGCTGTAGTCGAGATGTATGTGCTCTCGCGTACCTGCCGCATCTTCGGTTCGCACCGTTCTACCTTCTCGGCAGCGTCGGCATGTATTGGCAGGATACCTTACGAGGCGACCGACGCATCGACCGCCGACAAGTTGGAGCCCTCTGCGCCCGTGGCGACGAAGACACTGACCATCATCGTGTCCTACAACTTCATGCCGTGGGTAGATCGCTGTCTGGGGTCGCTCATCCACTCGCAGACTCCCACCGACATCATGGTGATAGACAACTGCTCCAAGGACGAGACCGTGGCAGAGATAGAGCGACGCTATCCCCAGGTGATGCTCGTGAGAAACAGCGAGAACCTGGGCTTCGGCCGTGCCAACAATATCGGTATGTGCTACGCCATAGACCATGGCTACGACGCCGTGCTGCTGCTGAACCAGGACGCATGGATAGACGCCGACGCCTTAGGCAGACTGGCTGAGGCGAGCCGTCGTCATCCTCGTTACGGCATACTCTCGCCCATCCACCTCACCGGCAGCGGCGACAAGATAGAGCATGGTTTCGCGGTCTACAGCGGTGTGCAGAGCAAGGACAGCCAGCCCGAGGCTCCGCTGGTGCAGGTGCCCTTCATCGATGCAGCCATCTGGTATATGCCCGTGGCAGCCCTGAAGCGTGTGGGACTCTTCGCGCCCATCTACAAGCACTACGGCGAAGACAAAGACCTGGCCAACCGCATGGCATACCATCACTACCGCATCGGATTTCTGCCCCGCGTCTATGGCAGTCATGCCCGCGAAGAGCGCAAGGTGACCCACGACGCCTTCATCCATTCCGAGTTTGTCTATCACCTCTCGCAGGAGACCAATCCCAATGAGAAGTACAAGCATATACACCGGATAAACCATCTGGCACTGTGGAAGAAGGAACTCATGGCCATCATTACCCTGCAGTGGTGGCGTCTGGGCCGTTTTGTCAGGATATGGCGCCAGCTCAAAGACCTGCAGGGCGAGATAGAGAAGACTCGCAGCGAGTCGTGCAACGTAGACATCAACAATTACAGATAATGGAAACAGCCCCAATCATACTCCTGGCTTACAACAGGCCAGAACACGTGGAGCGGGCGGTGGCTTCGCTTCTCCGCAATGCCGAGGCGGCGCAGTCGGATCTCTACATCTACTGCGACGGAGCCAAGCCTGGCACCGATCCGGCACCGGTGGAACGCGTGAGGGAGATAGCCCGCAGCGTAGATGGCTTCAGAGAGGTGCATCTCGTGATGCGTGAGCGCAACTACGGCCTCGCCGCCAACGTGATAGACAGTGTGACGCAGGTGGTCAACGCCTACGGACGCGTCATCGTGGTGGAAGACGACCTGGTGGTGGCCCCCTACTTCCTGAGGTTTATGAACGACGCCCTCGAAACCTACAAGGACGAAGAGCGCGTGGGCCATATCCAGGCCTGCGACTTCACCCACGCCCCTCTGCCCGATACCTTTCTCATCAAGTGGACCGGCAGCTGGGGTTGGGCTACCTGGAAGCGCGCCTGGCGCCACTTCAACCCCGACGGCAAGGCACTGCTCGCCGAGCTGCGTGCCCGCGGGCTCACCCGGAGATTTGACTTCAACGGCAAGTATGGCTTTACGCGTATGCTGCGCCGTCAGACCCAGGGTATCAATGACTCGTGGGCCATCCGCTGGAATGCCACGCTCTTCCTCGCCGACATCCTGTCGCTCAACGTGGGTCGCTCGCTCGTCGCCAACGAAGGCTTTGACGGCAGCGGCACCAACTGTGGTGGCGGAGGACTCTACGACTCGCTGCTCTATCCCCACCGTCTCGCTGTGGAGAAGATTGAGCCCATCGAGGAAAACCTCGAGGCGCGTAGAGAGTTTGAACGCTATTATGCCCGCACCAACTCGTTCTGGGCAAAGGCACGCCGCCGCATCATCCGTACCCTCCACGGCGACTTCGGAGCCTGAGCCATGCCCCGAAAGCGCCATAAAGCCGGCGGAAGTAGCAATTTTCTCTGCAATAACCGTCGTGGTTTGGCTTTTTTTCAGTAAGTTTGCAATCTATGGTAGAAAAAACGAAGACATTGCATGTCATTGACAGACTGTTGACCCTCCTGTTTGCCCCCATCAAGGCCAACACCCTGTTCTTTGTCACCATGTACCTGCTTGGGGTGGTGGGCGAGTGGCTCACGCTGCCCAACATTAAGGGCATACACCTCTATGGCAATCTCTATCTCGAACTCTTCATCGACATCTATGTCGTCTGCGCCCTGCTTATGCTCCTTCCCGGCAAGGTAAGGATGTGGGTTCGTCGCCTTATATATATAATAGTATACAGTGTGGCCATCGTGGACATCTATTGCTTCTGGAAATTCCGGTCGACGATAACCCCCACGATGCTGCTGCTCGTCGACGAGACCGACTCGAGGGAGGCGGGCGAGTTTCTGCGCTCCTACCTCTCGCCCGAGGTGGTGTTCAGTCCGGTGGGATGGGTGTTCCTGCTCATCGGAGTTCATGCCCTCGCGGTGTGGAAGCGCCATTGGCTGAAGCAGCGGCTGTTGCCCGTAGCCGAGAAGTATGCTCCCGTGTTGGGAGGACTGGTCGTGGTGGCTGGCGTGTGGGCCATGGTGTCGAGCTGGCACAACAAGACGGCGCTGGCGAAACTCCTCTCAGCCCGTACGATAGGCGAGGTGGAGCATACGCTCACCGACCCGCAGCACGCCGTGCTCTATACGCCCCTGTGGAGGCTCACCTTCAGCGTGTATGCCAACTCGCTCGCCGCACAGCAGATAAGCCGTCTGGTGCAGAACGTGGATAAAATACAGGTAGACACCTGCTCTTTCCGCTCACCTACCATCGTGCTGATTATCGGTGAAAGCTACGGCAAGCACCACTCCCAGCAGTATGGCTATGAGCTGCCTACGACGCCACGGCAGTCGGCTCGCGAGCGCCGCGGACGACTGGTGAAGTTTACCGACGTGGTGTCGCCGTGGAACCTCACCAGCTTTGTGTTCAAGAACACCTTCTCCCTGCACGTCATGGGACAGCCGGGCGAGTGGTGCGACTATCCCCTCTTCCCCGAGGTGTTCCGCAGCGCCGGGTATCATGTCACCTTCCTCACCAACCAATTCCTGCCCAAAGCCAAGGAGGCAGTCTACGACTTCAGCGGCGGCTTCTTCCTGAACAATCCCACGCTGAGTGCTGCCCAGTTTGACACCCGCAACACCGAGGTGCACAAGTATGACGACGGACTGCTCTCGGACTATGACCAGATAGCCGACTCGACCGCCAAGAACCGTGGCAACCTCTATATCTTCCACCTCTTGGGTCAGCATGTGGCCTATCGCGACCGCTATCCCCACAAGCGCACCCACTTCTATGCGTCGGACTATGAGGAACGGCGTCCGGAGCTCTCTGCCAAGCAGCGCAAGATGGTGAGCTACTATGACAACGCCGTGCTCTATAACGACTCCATCGTCGACGCTATCTGCCACCGCTTTGACAACCAGGATGCCATCGTCATCTATATGCCCGACCACGGTGAAGAGTGCTACGAGGAAAACCGAGGCATCATCTGCCGCAACCATTCAGCCGAAATCGACTACGGACTGGCCAAGTATGAGTTTGAGATACCCTTCTGGATTTACTGCACCCATCGTTATGCCGTGCGTCATCCACAGATATTCAAGCAGATAGTAGAAGCACGCAAGCGTCCATACATGACCGACGCGCTGCCACATCTGCTGCTCTATCTCGCCGGCATCTCCACGCCCGATTACTGCTCCCGCTACAATATCCTGAGCGATGACTACGACGCCTCGCGCCCCCGTCTGCTCAAGGGAAAAACCGACTATGACAAGCTGGTGCCGCCTGCGAAACCAGCCAACACCGTTTCCACCCCATTCAAATAACCGATAATTATGGCATCCAATACTTCAGCCCAGCCCCTGCTCACCCGTGCCGAGTGCAATGTACTGAGAGGTGTGGCCATCATTGGCATCTTCCTCCACAACTTCTGCCACTGGCTCAGCCCCATTGTCAAGGAGAACGAATACACCTTCGTGCGCCACAATGTGGATGTGCTCAACCAGGTGCTGAGCCATCCCGACATCTATCTCCCTGTGCATCTGCTGTCGTTCTTCGGTCACTACGGCGTCCCGGTGTTCCTCTTCCTCAGTGCCTATGGTCTGGTAAAGAAGTATGAGGCTCCCGCCATTCCCGGAGATGGCTCCCGAGTGCCCGGTAGATGGCAGTTTGTGCGCTATCATTACCTGAAACTGCTGAAGATGATGATCGTGGGCTTCGTGGCGTTTGTCCTGGTCGACGCCGTCACCCCCGGCAGCTGGCATTACACCGTCACCCAGGTGCTGGCCCAGCTGGTTATGGTCAACAACCTGCTGCCCGACCCCGACCATCAGATATGGCCCGGACCCTACTGGTTCTTCGGACTGATGCTGCAGCTGTATATCGTCTATCGTCTGGTGCTCTGCCGCCGTCACTGGGGCGTGACCGTGGCGCTGATGGTGGTCTGCGTGGGACTGCAGTTGATGATGAGTCCCGAGGGAGATGCCATCAACCGTTACCGTTACAACTTCATGGGCGGTATGCTGCCCTTCGGCCTCGGTCTGCTCTATGCCCGCTATGGCGAAGGGCTGCGACAGGAACGCTGGTCGCCATCATTGTGGGGCGCAGGCTTCATCCTGTCGTGTCTGCTCACCTATGCCTGCAGCCTGTTGTTCAGCCTGTGGGCAGTGGCTCCCGCCATCATCTGCGTCGGAGCCATCTGTATGGTCAAGTGGATAGCCGGCTGGTGGCAGAGAGTGGGCCACCCCGTGCTTTACGGGCTCGAATGGATGGGCCAGATATCAGCAGCACTCTTCGTATGTCACCCCATAGTGCGCAAGATGCTCATCCCTATAAGTCGCCACGGCGACATCTACACCGGGCTGTTGCTCTACCTGATAGCCTCGATATGTCTGGCATGGCTCTTCCGCCTGCTGATGAACAAGGTACCTAACCCTAAACTCTGAACGATGGACGCGAGACGAATAGAGTGGGCCAGCCTGTCGCGCTACCGCGGAGTGCTGATGGGCATTGCCATCATTATGATTGTGCTCTTCCACGTGGCACTGCCGCGGAGCAGCGCCTTCTTCGGGCTGAAGCGCATGGGCAACATGGGAGTGGACATCTTCTTTTTCCTGAGCGGTATCGGCTTGTGGTTTGCATGGACCAAGCGTCCCGAATTGCTCCATTTCTACCGTCGCCGCCTGCTGCGCATACTGCCGGCATGGCTGCTCGCATCGACGGCGTTCTATCTGCCCGACTATCTCGGACCGCGGCGGTTCTCGTCGTCATTACCCGACCTGATAGGCGACATTACCGTCAACTGGGACTTCTGGATACACGACGAACTGACGTTCTGGTACATCCCCGCCACACTGATGCTCTATCTGTGGGCACCCTGGTTCATGAGGCTGGTCATGCGCAACCGCTGGTGGAGCCTCCTGCCCGTGCTGATGATGGCCTGGTGTGTGGCGGTGCAGTATCTGCCGCCCGTACATCAAGCCGTGGGACATATCGAGATATTCTGGAGCCGCGTGCCCATCTTCTTTATCGGCATCGTAGCCGGTCAGTGGGTCAAGGAGCAGTATGCCCTGCCCCGCGCCGCGCTGCCCGTGGTGGCTGTCACCGCCCTGCTCACGCAGGCACTCTGCATCGCGCTCGAGCAGACGGTACACGGGCGCTTCCCTATCTTCCTCGAACGCATGCTATATATCCCTCTTACCCTTGCAGCCACACTCTGGCTCTGCCATTACCTGCACTGCCTGCCCCAGAGGGTAGCTGCGGCGCTGACATTCGTAGGAGGAATAAGTCTGGAGATATACCTCCTGCACTGCCACTTCATCTTGAAGTACATAGAACCGCTGGCGCTGGGCTACTGGCCCACCGCCCTTCTCTGTCTGGCCATCACCATACCCCTGGCGTGGCTGATACATCAGTTGTTGAATGTAGTAATCAAACTCCTTAGGCTATGAGAGCTAAAATTATCGGTTCCCTGCGCGTCATACGTGTACGCCATTGGGTCAAAAACTTCTTCGTCTTCATCCCCATCTTCTTCGGTGGAGCCATCTTCGATGTCGACCAGCTCGGCGCAGGTGCCGTCACGTGGATGGCGTTCTGCTTTGCGGCGTCGGCCATCTACTGTCTCAACGACATCATCGACGTTGAGGCCGACCGAGCCCATCCCGTCAAGTGTAATCGCCCCATAGCTTCGGGCGCGATATCGGTGGGCGAGGCATACCTCATGATGGGAGTGATGGTGGCACTGTCTATGGCCATGCTGTCGCTGCTCACCGAGTGGAAGGCAGTGGGCGGAATAGTGGTGTTCTACCTGGTGCTCAACGTGCTCTACTGCATACGCCTCAAGGACAAGGCCATCATCGACGTGTGTATCGTGGCGTTCGGATTTGTGCTGCGCATCCTTGCCGGAGGTTTCGCCACCGACATCGTGCTGAGCAAGTGGATTGTGCTGATGACCTTCCTGCTCACCCTCTTCCTGAGCTTTGCCAAGCGGCGCGACGATGTGCTGCGTATGGAGGCCACGGGAGTGGCGCCGCGCAAGAATACCATCCGCTACAACCTCACCTTCATCAACCAGGCCATCACCATCACCGGCTCGGTGATGCTGGTATGCTATATCATGTACACCGTGTCGCCCGAGACCCTCGCCCATTTCCATAACGACTATCTCTACCTCACCAGTGTCTTCGTTTTGCTCGGTCTGTTGAGGTATATACAGATAGCGGTGGTAGACAAGAAGAGCGGCGACCCTACCAAGGTGATACTCAAAGACCGTTCGACCCAGCTCATCGTGGCTGCGTGGTTCCTGGCGTTCCTCTTCATCATCTATATCTGACCCATGCGCCAAGTCTTTGTCTTCGATTTCGACGGCACGCTTACCCATAGCGACACGCTGATAGCCTTTATCCGCCACGCCTGTGGCCGATGGGCGATGTTGTGGGGCTTTGCGCTCTGCTCGCCATGGATAGTGCTGATGCTCATGCACCTCTATCCCAACTACAAAGCCAAGCAGAGGCTCTTTGCCCACTTCTTCGGCGGGTGGGAAGAGGCACGCTTCGATGCCGCCTGCCGCGATTTCGCCCGCAGCCATCGTCGTCTGCTGCGCCAAGAGGGACTCTGCGAGTTGGGTAGGGCACTGACAGAGGGCGCCGAGGTGGCCATCGTGAGCGCCAGCATCGACAACTGGGTGGCGCCGTTTTTCGACGAGGTCGCCGGAACCCACCGCCGGCCTGTCGTGTTGGGCACCAGGGTCGAGACCCGCGATGGCAGACTCACCGGACGCTTTGCCACGCCCAACTGCTATGGTCCCGAGAAGGTGCGCCGTATCAGAGAGGTCTTTCCCGACCGCGACAATTATCACCTGACAGCCTTCGGCGACAGCCGGGGCGACAAAGAAATGTTAGACTATGCAGACCAAGGATACTACAAGCCCTTCAGATAACCGCCGCCGCCAGACGGTGGGCGAGATTGTACGCTTTGGCATCGTGGGAGTCATCGCCACCGCCATACAGTATGGTGTCTATTGGCTCTTGCTGCCCAGGCTGGCGCCCTCGTTGGCCATGACCATCGCCTATGCCATCAGCTTCGCGTTCAACTTCACCGCCTCCACCCGTTTCACCTTCCGCGTTAAGGCCAGCGTGAGCCATGGCGCCGGTTTCGCCCTCTCCCATGCCGTCAACTATCTCCTGCAGATAGCCGTGCTCAATGTGGCGATATGGCTCGGTGTCGACGAGAGTTGGGCACCCATCCCCATGTTTGCCATCTGCGTCCCCGTCAACTTTATCCTGGTGAGATTTTTTCTCAAGAGGTAATGCCCACAGATTTACGTTACTGTCTATGACCCATAATCCTATCTCTACACCCATATCTCTGAGCCACCTGTTTCGGCTGCGCCGCGACGAGCGGTGGATGATGCTGGTTGTGGCGCTGCTGCTGGTGGCGCTCAACGCCCTCACCATCATTCATTACTACGGAGTCTTCACCCCGATTACCGACCATTACTGGAACCTCTTTGTCGGTAAGTTCCACATCTCGGGCTTTGACCCTATATCCTATTATGTCGTCTCCAATTGGGACGCACGATACAATGTGTACCGCCATCCGTTGTTGGCGTTTATGATGTGGGTACCTTACCTGCTCAACCAGGCGCTGATGTGGATGACCGGCATCAACTGTGCGCTCTTCATCATGACTGCCATCCAGGTGGCGGCGGCGTGGTATGCCTTCCTGTTCCTCTACCGTCTGCTGGTCGAGGTGATGGGACTCGCGCACACCGATGCCCGTCTGCTGTCGTTCTTCCTCTATTCCTTTGCCTTCGTCATGGTCACCGCCATGGTGCCCGACCACTTCGTGCTGTCCCTTTGCGTGCTGCTTTTTGTCCTCTATTATTCGGGCTTACTTATCACGAGGCGCCTGCAGATGTCATTGCCAGCGGCGATAGTGCTGTTTGTGGTCACTGCCGGCATATCCCTCAACAACGGGCTAAAGGTCTTCCTCTCTGGCCTCGTGGTCAACGGACGCCGCTTCTTCCGCCCCAAGTTCCTGCTGCTTGCTGTGGTGGTTCCCGCCTTGGTCATCTGGGTCGGCGCACGCTATGAATATCGCTACCTCGTGGCTCCCGGCGAGAACGCCCGCCATGCGGCTATAGCCCAAAAGCGTGCCGAGCAGAAGCGGGAGGCACAGCTCAAGGCGCAGCAGCCGTCTCCTGCACAGCCAAGCCCAGCGGCAGCCAAGCCCAAATCCAAGCGCCAGCCCAAGAAAGGCAAGCCGTTCATGCAGGGCGAGTTTATGCGGTGGAGCGACAAGACCTCGCCGCGCGTGGCGTCGGTCGTGGAAAATCTCTTCGGCGAGTCTATCCAGCTGCACCCCGACTACCTGCTTCAGGACCAAAGCCGCTTCCGCCCCATGATTATCGAGTATCGCTGGGCGGTCAACTACGTCGTCGAGGCCATCATCGCCGTGCTCTTTCTGGCAGGCATCTGGATGGGTCGGCGCAACCGTCTGCTGTGGCTCTGTCTGTCGTGGTTCGGCCTCGATATGCTGCTCCATGTCGGGATAGGCTTTGGGCTCAACGAGATATACATCATGACTGCCCACTGGATATTCGTCATCCCCGTGGCGATGGCTGCGCTGCTGGCCCGACCCACCCGCTGGCGTCTCCTCTGCCGTGGTGTCATCGTGGCACTTACCCTCTGGCTCTATGCCTATAATGGTTATCACATCGTCAAATACATGCTATGCTGAAAATGTTCAAGATAAAACCCGCCGAGCGGCTCGTCGCCGTGGTGGCTTTCGTGGTGATAGCGACGCTCAATGCCCTCGTCGTCGCCCAGTATTTCCCGCAGTTGTCTGCCCTTGGTGTCAACTATCACGACATGGCTCGCGACACGTTCCACATGTCAGGTTTCGACGCGTGGAGCTACTCCGTGGTGTCCGAGTGGAGCGGTTGGCAGTATAATATCATACGCCACCCGCTGCTCGCCATCTTCATGTACGTGCCATACCTTATTAACCAGGCCCTCATCTGGCTCACGGGCCTCAACTGTGCCGTCATCGTGGTGGCAGTGGTCGAGGTGTTCTTCGGGTTCTACGGCACCGTGTTCTTCTTCCGCATCATGCGCGAAATCGTGGGACTCACCCGCTCCGATGCGTGGCTCCTCATGGCCTTCTTCTACTCGATGGCGTATATCATGCTCACCGTGATGGTGCCCGACCATTTCAACCTCACCCTCTGCATGATGATGGTGGTGCTCTATGTGGCTGGCCGACAGTTGCAGACGGGCGCCGTGATGAAGATATGGCAGACGGTGGTGATGTTCTTCCTCATGGCGGGCGTGTCGCTCAACAATGGCGTCAAGGTCTTTCTCTCGGCGCTCTTCGTCAATGGGCGCCGTCTCTTCCGGTGGCGCTACATGCTGCTCGCCATAGCCCTGCCGTCGGCGCTGATATGGGGCGTCGCCAAGTTGGAACACCACACTTGGGCAGAGCCTTTAGAGATAGCCGCCAAGGCCAAACTCAAGGCACAGGACAAGGCGTTCCGCGACAGCCTCTATAGGGCTTATGCCGACACAGCCACTACCCACGACCCCCGACTTATCCAGCAGGGAGTCAACAAGATACTCCGCCGTCTGGCTCAGGAAAAATACCGCCGCAACCATGCCAATCCCAAGATTGGCGACCCCATGTCCAAGAAGGGATTTATGGCCTGGACCGACCGTAGTACCGACCGCTGGGCGAGCATTGTCGAAAACCTCTTTGGCGAGTCCATCCAGCTCCACCGCAATGTCCTCCTCCAGGATATCCTCAAGGACAACCGTCCTATGATAGTCCCCTACGATCACTGGGGCTACTACTGCGTCGAGGCTCTTGTCGCCCTGCTCTTTGCAGCGGGCATCTGGGCGTCGCGCCGCAGCCGTTTCTTCTGGATGGCATTCTCCTGGTTCGCCTTCGACATGTTTGTCCATATCGTCTTGGGCTTCGGCATCAACGAGGTGTATATCATGACCGCCCAGTGGGCCTTCATCATCCCCCTCGCCATGGCCTACCTGCTCCGTTCTGCCCACGGCCGCATGGGCGTGGCGGTGCGCGCTGTCACCATCATGCTCACCCTTTGGCTGTGGGTTTACAATGGCAGTCTCATCGTGGGCTACCTCACCTGAACCATGCCCCCTATATATAATAAGGTATAGTATGGTGGGCTGCCGACCATCGCCGAATATGCTAAAGTGCTGAATGGGAGCGTAAAATAAACTGACAATTCCTTTGCTGTTTATCTGAATTTTAGTAACTTTGCAGCCGAAATGTACAATTTGGCACCTTTGAAAATCGACTTGAAAGGTTTGCAAGAAGGTTTGACCACCGTCGACATCAAACTTGACGACGCTTTTTTTGAGGCCATTGAGGCCCCGGACATTAAGCGTGGTCAGCTTGATTTGCGATTGACTGTCAGCCGGAATGAGAGCTTCTTTGAGTTGATGTTTGATATAAAAGGTCAGGTTATAGTACCTTGCGACCTGTGTCTCGACGACATGCTTCAGCCTGTCGCCTGTGACGAGAGGCTCGTAGTCAAATTTGGGGACGAATACTCCGAAGACGATGACCTTGTGACTGTCAACGAGGACGAAGGAATACTCGATGTCGCATGGTTTGTCTACGAATTTATCGTTCTGAATATCCCTATCAGGCATGTGCATGCACCTGGAAAATGCAACCCTGCCATGATGAAGGTTCTTGATGAACTTTCCACCTCCCGAAGTGGTGAAGAGGATGAAGAGCATAACGTAGACCCTCGTTGGGAGGCCCTTAGGCAACTGAATATTAAAGATTAAATTAAAAATTACACAACAATGGCACATCCTAAAAGAAGACAGTCGAAGACTCGTACACTTAAGAGAAGAACTCATGACAAGGCAGTAGCTCCTACACTCGCCGTATGTCCTAACTGTGGCGCTTACTATGTATATCATACCGTTTGCAGTACTTGCGGTTATTATCGTGGTAAAGTAGCTGTCGTTAAGGAAGCAGCTGAATAATGGAGAAAATAAACGCAATTATCACAGGCATTGGTGGTTACGTGCCCGACTATATCCTCACCAATGAGGAGTTGTCGCGCATGGTCGATACCAGCGATGAATGGATAATGACTCGCGTTGGCATCAAGGAGCGCCGCATCCTCACCGAGGAAGGTCTTGGCACAAGCTATCTGGCCCGCAAGGCAGCCAAGCAGCTCATCGCCAAGACAGGCGTAGACCCTGATACCATCGACGCACTTATCGTTACCACCACTACTCCTGACTACAAGTTCCCTTCTACCGCGTCTATCGTGGTAGGCAAGTTGGGGCTGAAGAACGCCTTCGCCTTCGACTTTGAGGCTGCTTGTTGCGGATTCCTCTACTCGCTCGATGTAGCTGCATCGATGATTCAGAGTGGTCGCTACAAGAAGATAATCGTTATCGGTGCCGACAAGATGTCTTCACTGATTGATTATACCGACCGCCAGACGTGCGTGCTCTTCGGCGATGGCGCCGGCGCAGTGCTGGTCGAGGCTACTACAGAGGAAGGTGTGGGTGTGCAGAACTCCTATCTGCGCACCGATGGCAAGGGTCTTCCCTTCCTGCACATGAAGGCAGGTGGTTCGGTTTGTCCTGCATCTCATTTCACCGTCGATCATCGTCTGCACTACCTCTATCAGGAGGGACGCACCGTGTTCCGCTATGCGGTAACCAACATGAGCGACGACGTGCTGGAGATACTCAAGCGCAACAACCTCAAGGGCGAGGATGTCGATTGGGTTGTACCTCACGAGGCCAATCTCCGTATCATCGAGGCTGTAGCCAAGCGTGCCGAGCTCAATCTCGACCGCGTGATGATCAATATCGACCATTATGGCAACACCAGTGCCGCCACCATTCCATTGGCCCTTTGGGACAATGAGCATCTGCTCAAGAAGGGCGACAAGATTGTGTTCACCGCCTTTGGTGCCGGCTTCGTTCATGGAGCCTCATACTACAAGTGGGCTTACAACGGCTCGAATGTAGCAAAGAAGTAAACAGCATACCACTCTTTTTGTGGTCAATCATAAAAGCGTGTAGACAAAGCCAACCGGCAATGTCGACACGCTTTTTTTGTTCCCAAGCGCCGCCGTCGGCGGCACCCGTTCCCTCATCTTCTTCCTGTTTTCCCCATAGCTCATCACAACCAAGTGGATGGCCGCAGCGTAGCACCCAGATGGCATTGCGCTGCCTGCTGATGGCTATGCGCAGTCTTCTGCTGCCTGTACTGAGTAAGTGGATAGCCGCAGCGTAGCACGCCGATGGTCTTTGCGATACTCCAGATGACCTTTGTCAGTCTCGTGACCATCTCTGCAGAATTTATGACCATCCCGGCGAGCGCCGAGACCACCTTTGGCGGCTCGTGTCGGAAGGCACGAGCATCCGCACCGTCCGATACGAGCATCCGTTTCGGCTCACCCGATAAACCAAGGGGATTAGGCATATAGTTTTGTAAGTCTGAAAAGAAAGAACTTTATATCCGTTACTCCTCTTAAAGCAGCTCTAAACGCCTTTATTTTAGCATTGAATGATTCAGCAAAGGCATTAGTTGCTCTATTGACAAAGAAGTTCAATACTTCATCATAATGCTCGTAAAGTGTGGCGGCAATAACATTGAAACTTTTAAAACCGGAATCGTCCACTTTATTGTACCAGCGTGCAAGCGAGAGTCTTGCTGCATCTTTGATGGTATTCTTGGAAAATATCATTCTTAGCGAATGTGTGAGAGAATAAGCCTCTTTAAGGTCTGGATATATTTCAAAGAGCACCTCTGCTCTTTTCCTCTGACTTTCCGTCCATTTGTCGGGTGATTTGAAAAGCAGATATCTACTGCGAGCCAACAACTGCTTGTGGGTGTCACCGTTTGCAAGCACAATTGGAGTATATGCTTTGCCCAGGAATTTGGCCTCTTCTCTGGCCTCCGTATCTGCTTGAATGGCCTCCCATCTATATGCGATGCGCATCTCCTGCAAGGCATCATATGTAAGTTTCTGTATATGAAAGCGGTCTATAGTACGCATTGCATTCGGGAAACAGCGTCTGGCTATAAGCTGCATGGAATTCGACATATCCATTGTTATTTCCTTTACTATCTGTCTCTTGTCCTCGCCAATGCGCATAAGTGCTTTTGTGACAGCATCTGCCGCCACACCCTTTACTATCGCAACGATGGTACCTTTGCCTCCACGTGAAGATCTGTTGCTTACTATCGTGTACAACTCGCCATTGCTTGGAGCCGTTTCGTCAATGCAGAGGCTTTCACCTATGTTTTCGGGAAAGACAAGCCAGTCTTCTGCATGTGAAAGTTCTGACCATTCACGGTAGCCGCTGAGTACTTCCTTGTATTGCTTTTCAAACGTATCACCGTTTATGTGATAATAGCGGTCAAGCGAACGGGAGGTCGTAGGAATTGTCTCCATACACTCCTTTTAAAAAAGCCGCAAACTCTTTTGAGTAGCGGGTCCCTTCTGCCTTTAGGTTATAAGAGTCGGAGAAGTATCGATTATTCTGCTTGTCATACCATCTGCGTCTTCTGACAATTAAATCAACGCCTTTGTCGCGTATTGGGAAGTCACGTATAGTTGCGGCGTCACAGAACCCTTTGGATTCAATCTCTGTATTCTCTTTATATTCAGCCTTAACCGATTCGTCAAGATAGATGCGAATAAGGGATGCCTCTTCTTCTACACGTACTACTTCAAAATTTGAAAGTATCTCTGATGGCAGAATTAACTGTGCCAATGCTAAAAGTCCTTGATTATTCATGGTACAAAGGTATAAATAATCTATAGAACCAAAGAATTATCCCCATGGTTTATCGGGTGAGCCTCCGTTTCGTCCGATACGAGCTTCCGCGTCGTCCGATACGAGCCCGTCAACGTGGTGACGGCGTTGGCAGTCATGCACTTTACTCTTTTGAGGATTATGGCGGGGAGGGTCGGTGCGCTGAGTAAAAATTTCTGTGGTATGGTGGGTGCGAGCAATGTGGTGGCGGGGAGGGTCGGTGCGCTGAGTAGAAATTTCTGTGGTATGGTGGGTGCGAGCAAAGTGGTGGCGGTGATGGTCGGTGCATAGGCGGGGGCTATCAGCGTGGCTTTGGGCTTAGTCTAATCGACCACCCTCGTGTCTATGCTCGTCAGCTCGGGGTAGTCGGTGCGCTCGCGGCGCGTGAGCTTCTTGACCACTTCGCCGTAGCTGTGGCGCACCATGCTCTCTATCATCGTGTCGGGGAGGAGGGCGTCGAGCGCCACCTGGTTCCAGTGCTTCTTGTTCATGTGGTAGGCGCCGGCTATGCCCTCATGGCGTTCGCGCAGGGCTATGGCCAGTTCGGGGTCGCACTTGAGGCTCACCAGCGTGGGGCGCTCCAGGTCGGTGAGCGCAAATATCCTACCCCTCACGCGGAAGACCAGCGTGGTGTCGCCGAAGGGCATGTCTTCGGTCACCAGAGGCAGCGAGAGACAATAGTCGCGTAGTTGTTCGATGTCCATGATATACAGTTGCTTGTGTGATAAGAGTTAATATAGCGGTTCGATGTCATCGCCGCAGAGACAGTCGATGAAGTATCGGGCAATGCGTGGGCCGCTGACGTGCTCAATAGCCCATTGGCGGCGCCATTGACGGTCGGCGCGTATGCTGTCGAGGCGGCAGTGGCAGTCGGCGATGATGCGCGCCAGTCTTTTGGCGTCGCCGGCATGAAAGACCCTGCCCAACCTGCTGTCGCCCAGCAGGTCGGCAGCGCCACAGGCATCGCTCACGATGACATAGCTGCCAGCAAGCAGCGCCTCGTTGACCACCGCTCCCCAGCCGTCGTAGACGCTCGGCAGCACCAGCACGTCGCTCTTGCCCATCCACTCTGCCATGCGGTTGTGGGCCACCGTGCCCACCATGTCGATGCGGTTGGCGAGACAGTGGGTAGCGATAAACTGCTGCAAGCTGCGCCGCTGACTGCCGTTGCCTATGATGTCGAGATGGAAAGCCACTGCGGCGTCGCCATCTCTGGTCATCAGCAGACTCTTGAGCAGCGTGAGCGGAGCCTTGTACCACTCCAGCGAGCCCGCAAACAGCAGCCGCAGCCGCTGGTCATGGGGTGGGGGCGTGGCGATGACGGGCGTCTCGGTGCAGTAGGCAAACCGGCTCACCTGCCAGTGCTTGCTGGCCGAGCCGAAATAGTCGGCCGCCATCGCGCCTATCGCAAACACGCGCTCTATATGTCCGGCGTATCTCCTGTCGCGCAGCATGAAGCGCAGGCGGTGCAGCCACAGCGGCTTGCCGTTGGCCAGTCCCAGGGCGTAGGTGTTGGGGCGCTCAGACATCATGGCGCGCTTCACGGGGTAGTCCATGCTCAGCCGGAGGCAATGGAACACGTAGCCGAAGGCTCTGATGCCCATGAATATATGCCAGCTCTCCGCCGCCCTCTGGTCCAGCAGCCGGCGTATGTCGTCGTCGCCGGGATGCAGATAGATGCGGCACGAGCGGTTGTTGGCGTCGTAGAGCGAGTCCCACCCCATCTGCCGGCGCTCGGGGGGTACGTCGACTTCTGCCACCACCACCACCTCGTCTACGCGAGGGTCGTCGGCGAGCCTGGTGATAAACGGCATCTGGTGGGGGCTTATACAGTTTTGCCAGAACACTATTCGCATAATCCTGTCTCCTTTCTTATCCATCGGTCAAACACCTCTGCGCGCGCCTGCCATGTGTAGTGGCTGGCGTCGATGCCCAGTCGGGTCGCGCCAGAGTCTATCAGCTTCCCTATCTGATGCGCCATGTCGTCGGCGTCGCCAGGCTGGTAGTATACGCCCTTGTCGCCCAGCGTGGCGAGCGGCTCTCCCACACGGCAGGTGACGATGGGGTGGTCGTAGGGCAGATACATATAGAGCTTGCTGGGACATCGCGCCCAGTCTTGAGGCGTGTCGTGCATCGGCGAGATGAAGGCGTCGGCAAGCGAGAAGTAGAAGTCTATCTCCTCTTCGCTCACGTATCCCGTGAGCATGATATGGCGCTCCATGCCCCGCTCCCGTATTCTCCTGCGCACCTCGTCCTCGGCGTCGCCGCGACCCATGAGGATGAGCAGCACCTCGGGGTGGCTGCTGCGCAGACGGTCTATGGCGTCGGTCATGGTCAGCGCGCCATAGTTGTCGGTGAGGCTGCCCATGTAGCAGCATATCCATCGCCCGGCATAGCGCCCGTCGGCCACCGTGGTGCGGTCTATAACCATGGGGTGGCACACGGTGGTGTTGTAGGCGTAGGGCAGGTAGAGCCGGGGCGTGCGGCACAGCATACGGTGCGCCCGGCGCCCGAAGATGTCCATCAGATAGCGGCTGGCGCAGACCAGCGCGTCGGCCTGGACTATCGACCACAGCTCCATAGCCATCACCTTGAGCCACATCAGTCCGTGTACGTCGGCATTGTGAGATGCCAGCTCCGAGTGCTCCACCACCCGTCGGCAGCCCCGCGGTGCGGTCACCATGTTGCGCACCACCGGCGCGCTGATGTAGAGCACGTCGGGATGCAGACGGGCTACGATGGCGCTCTTGGTCCTTATCTCGTCTGTCGCCGAGTGCTGGCGGAAGAACACCAGCTCTGTGGCGTCACCACACTCCAATGCTGCGCGTTGGCGGTTCTCGGCGGTGTCTTCCAGGACTACCGCCACCTTCCATCCCAGTCCGTCGAGCGGACGCGCCATGCCCAGCGCGCGCTTGGCGGTGGCGTTGACGCGTATGTCGCCCGTGGTGACAAAACATATCTTAGGTTGCATAATCACTCTGTTGTCTGCAAGCAAAGTTATCTCTTTTCTCCCTCTCTGCCAAGCATCTCCCCGACTATTTTGTCGTGGGCGGCGATATTTCTCTGCCTGCCTATGGGTGAGCCTGACACGCAGAGGGGTGGGGCAAAGGCGTCGGCAAGCACTTTTTTGACCCCTTGCAGACTACTTTTTTGCCTCTCAGTGCCTCTATCTCAGGATTTATGGTTAATTTTGCAGTCTATTTTGGATGTAACTATGCACAAAGCAGGATTTGTAAATATCGTAGGCAACCCCAATGTGGGTAAATCTACGCTGATGAACCAGCTCGTAGGCGAGCGCATCAGTATCGCCACCTTCAAGGCCCAGACCACCCGTCACCGCATCATGGGCATCGTCAACGACGACGACTGCCAGATAGTCTTCTCTGACACTCCCGGAGTGCTCAAGCCCAACTACAAGATGCAGGAGATGATGCTGGCCTTCTCGGAGTCGGCCCTTGCCGATGCCGACGTGCTGCTCTATGTCACCGACGTGGTGGAAAACCCCGAGAAGAACGCCGACTTCCTCGCCAAGGTGGCCAAGATGACCATACCCGTGCTGCTGCTCATCAACAAGATAGACCAGAGCGACCAGAAGACCCTCGGCGACATCGTGGAGCGCTGGCACGCGCTGCTGCCCAATGCAGAGATACTGCCCGTGTCGGCCAAAAACAAGTTTGGCACCGCCCCGCTGATGAAGCGCATCAAGGAACTGCTGCCCGAGTCGCCCGCCTATTTCGGCAAAGACCAGCTCACCGACAAGCCCGCCCGCTTCTTTGTCTCCGAAATCATCCGCGAGAAGATTCTCCTGTATTATGACAAGGAGATACCCTACTCAGTAGAGGTCGCAGTGGAGCGATTCAAGGAGACCGACACCAATATACATATCAATGCCGTCATCTATGTGGAGCGCGACTCACAGAAAGGCATCGTAATCGGGCATCAGGGCGTGGCGCTCAAGAAGGTAAGCAGCGAGGCGCGCAAGGCCCTGGAGAAGTTCTTCGACAAGAAAATCTTCCTCGAGGTCTTTGTCAAGGTCGACAAGGACTGGCGCAACTCCCAGCGCGAACTGAACAACTTCGGGTACAACCCCGAATAATATATCACTCCCCCCTGATGAGACGTAGGGGGTACTCTCGCCGACCAAGGGCGAGGGCCGGAGAATGTTAAACTTCAGCAAAACAAACAAACACAGAAATGGCAAATTTAGTAGCTATCGTAGGTCGCCCCAACGTGGGCAAATCTACTCTCTTCAACCGACTCACGCAGAGCCGGCACGCCATAGTGAGCGACACGGCTGGTACTACGCGTGACCGCCAGTATGGCAAATGTTCATGGAATGGAAAAGAATTTTCGGTAGTCGATACCGGTGGATGGGTAGTCAACTCTGACGACGTCTTCGAGGACGCTATCCGCAAGCAGGTGCTCGTCGCCACCGAAGAGGCCGACCTGGTGCTCTTCCTGGTAGATGTCGAGACCGGTCTCACCGACTGGGACGAGGATGTGGCGCTCATCCTGCGCCGTGCCAAGCTGCCCGTAATCCTTGTGGCCAACAAGGTAGACAACAGTGCTGAATACTATGAGGCTGCCGAGTTCTACAGCCTCGGTCTGGGCGATCCCTTCTGCATCAGCGCCGCCACTGGTGGCGGTACGGGCGACCTGCTCGACACCATCCTCGACCGTCTGCCCTTGGAGGCCAAGGAGGATGTGGAAGACGATATCCCCCGCTTTGCCGTCGTAGGCCGACCCAATGCCGGCAAGAGCAGCATCATCAATGCCTTCATCGGCGAAGACCGCAACATCGTCACCGAGATTGCCGGCACCACCCGTGACAGTATCTACACACGGTTTGACAAGTTCGGCTTTGACTTCTATCTCGTCGATACCGCCGGTATACGCCGCAAGAACAAGGTGTCTGAGGACCTGGAGTTCTACTCCGTGATGCGCTCCATCCGTGCCATCGAGCACAGCGACGTCTGCATCCTGATGATTGACGCCACCCGAGGCATCGAGGCGCAGGATATGAACATCTTCCAGCTCATCCAGAAGAACAACAAGTCGCTCGTGGTGGTGGTCAACAAGTGGGACCTCGTGGCCGACAAGGACCAGAAGGTCATCGATACCTTCACCAACGCCATACGCAACCGCATGGCGCCCTTTGTCGATTTCCCCATCATCTTCGCTTCGGCGCTCACCAAGCAACGCATCTTCCGCGTGCTCGAGACCGCCAAGGAGGTCTACCAGAACCGCAAGGCCCATGTCGGAACATCCAAGCTCAACGAGGTGATGCTGCCTATCATCGAGGCTACGCCCCCCCCATCGACCAAAGGCAAGTATATCAAAATCAAGTACTGTACGCAGTTGCCCAACACGCAAATCCCTTCGTTTGTGTTCTATGCCAATCTGCCCCAGTATATCAAGGAACCCTACCGCCGCTTCCTCGAGAACAAGATACGCGAAAACTGGTCTATGCACGGTTGTCCCATCAACGTGTTCATACGCCAGAAATAATAACCATAGTCTGCCCTCGGCCTTGTGTCGGGGGCAGATGCAATCACCGTCAACGTGCGCAAACTGATATTCACACTCGCGGCTGTAGTGACCGTGCTCTTCGTGGCTTGTGGCCCTGAGCCCAAGTCTGACGACGTGGTGGCGCAGACCGCCAAGGTCTATTACGACCATCTGCTCCATGGCCAGTACGACCACTTTGTCGACGGCACTTACCGCCCCGACAGTATTCCCGACAGCTATCGCGAACAGCTCATCGCCAATGCCCGTATGTATGTGGCCCAGCAGCAGAAGGAGCGTGGCGGCATCTGTGATGTCGCTGCCGTAGGCGCTCTGGTCGACACTGCGCGCCATCAGGGCAACGCCTTTGTGATGCTCACCTTCGCCGACAGCACCCGCGAGGAGATTGTGGTGCCCATGGTGTACCACAATGGGGTGTGGTATATGCGCTAAGCGGTCTCGGGCGAGGCTCGGGCAGACTTGGGCTACGTGAGGGGCGTGAGGTGCCGACGGCATCTTTCATCACCCGTATAAACAAGCAAGAGGAAACGGCAGTCCGTTTCCTCTTGTCTTTTCTATAGCCCTGCTCCGACGGGGGCAGAGGCATTGTTGTTCTCCTATACCTTATTATATATGGGCCGTGGCCCAGTCAGACGATGCCCATACTGCGGGCCTTCTCCATGAGTAGCGCCATGAGCGGTTCGCGCTCGTTGGGCACGCGGTTGTCGAGCACGGCGTCTTTCAGCGTCTGCTTGAGGGTTCCTACCTCGCGGCTGGGCTGCAGATGAAACATCTCCATAATCTCGTTGCCGTCGATGACAGGTTGCAGCAAGCGCTTGTAGTCGCGCTCTTTGAGGTCGGCGAGCTTCACGCGCACGGCGGCGAAGTTGTCGAGGAAGCGCTGCTTGCGCTCATGGTTCTTGCTGGTGATGTCGGCCTCGCAGAGTATCATCAGGTCGTCGATGTCGTCGCCAGCGTCATTGATGAGTCGTCTCACGGCGCTGTCGGTCACCTCTTCGTCGGCTATCACGATGGGTCGCATGTGCAGGTCCACCATCTTTTGGACATACTTCATCTTGGCGTCCATCGGCAGTTTGAGTCTGCGGAAGAGCGGGGGCACCATCTTGGCGCCTATGAAGTTGTGGTTGTGGAATGTCCATCCCTGCAGAGGGTCCCAGCGCTTCGACTTGGTCTTGCCTATGTCGTGGAGCAGGGCTGCCCAGCGCAGCCAGATGTTGTCGGAGTGGCGCGCCACATTGTCCAGAACCTCGAGAGTGTGGTAGAAATTGTTCTTGTGCTTCTTGCCGTTGCGCGTCTCCACAATGTCGAGATTGGTAAGTTCGGGCATGAGTATCTGGAGCAGGCCGCAGCGGTGCAGGTCTACAAATCCCTTGCTCGGGGTGGGCGTGGCCATAATCTTGTTGAGCTCCTCCATGACACGCTCGCCACTGATAATCTTGATGCGCTCGGCATTGCGGCCCAGGGCGTCGAAGGTCTCGTCTTCGATGTAGAAGTTGAGCTGTGTGGCAAACCTGATGCAGCGCAGCATGCGCAACGGGTCGTCAGAGAAGGTGATGTCGGGGTCGAGGGGGGTGCGTATGATGCCGTCCTCCATATCGTACACGCCGTCGAAGGGGTCTACGAGCTCGCCGAAGCGGTCGTGGTTGAGGCAGATGGCAAGGGCGTTGATGGTGAAGTCGCGTCTGTTCTGGTCGTCTTCCAGCGTTCCGTCCTCGACATGAGGCTTGCGGCTGTCGTGGCTGTAGCTTTCCTTGCGCGCACCCACAAATTCTACCTCGAGGTCGCGGTACTTCACTTGTGCGGTGCCGAAGTTGCGGAATACCGACAGATGCGCCTTGCGTCCCAGTTGGCCCTTGAGTTCTTCGGCCACACGGATGCCGCTTCCCACGACCACCACGTCGATGTCATTGGAAGCCCGCTCCAGAAACAGGTCGCGCACGTATCCGCCCACCACATAGCACTCCATGCGCAGGTGATCGGCCACGCGGCCGATGGTCTTGAATATATCCTTGTCAAGTAGCTGAGCCAGCTCAGCGTCAGTATAATTTCTCATAATCTATGTCTGCTGAGGCGCGCCGTTACCTGGCGTCACCGATAGGTTACTGCAAAGTTACTCATTTTAAGCCGTCCTCGCAAGTGGATGGCAGAAAATCTCGCCCCCGCCGGCTTGCGGGCGTCCTGGTTGCGGTTACAGACTGTGCCGGGTGGGGTGGAGGCGGCGTAGGTGTGGCCGTGCGGGTCGGCAGAATGGTCTGGGCGCAGCCAGGTCTGGTTTGGCTGTCAGCCCGAAAACTTTTACGCCATTTGTTTCCCCACCTCAGAAAAATTGTGTAAGTTTGCACGTATGAAAGCAAAGGTATTCTTTTTGACGGCAGTAGCTGCTGTGACGCTGCTGTCGTGTGGCCCCACAGAGAGTGACAATGCCGCAGCGCTCGTGGCCCAGATAGAACAGTTCTATGCCGATGGCAAGTATCAGACGGTGCTTGACTCTATCACCTCGCTGCGCCAGCGCTATCCCAAGGAGGTTGAGGCCCGTCGCCACGTGCTCCCCATCTGGCAGGATGCGTCGTTGCGCATCGCCCAGGCCGACATCGCCCGCACCGACTCTGCTCTCCAGGCGACCATCGCCGAGATGGCGGCTGCCAAGACCATCCGCGAGCGCAACTTCATTGGCATACGCCGCGATTCGCTGCAGGTGCGCTATGATGTGCTTGTGGGTACGGTGCGCGTGATACACCGCCGCCAACAGGAAAAATAATACGGGCACGGCAAATCGTGTCGGCAAAGTTTTGCTGTTTCTTGATAAATCAGTAACTTTGCACTACCTATTATATATATATGGCAGTAAATACAGAAGACCAGTTTAAGGATACGGTCAGCGAGTGTCGCTTGCTTTTTGAAAAGAAACTCCACGACTACGGAGCATCATGGCGCATATTGCGTCCATCATCGCTTACCGACCAGTTGTACATCAAGGCCAAGCGCATACGCTCTCTCGAGATCAAGAAAGAGTCGCTGGTAGGCGAGGGCATCCGTCCGGAGTTTATCGCCCTTATCAATTATGGCATTATAGGTCTTATCCAGCTTGCGCGAGGTTTTGCCGACAGCGTGGATATCACCCCCGACGAGGCTCTCGGTCTCTACGACCATTATGCCACTGACGCCCTGGAACTCATGATACGCAAGAACCACGACTACGACGAGGCGTGGCGTTCTATGCGTGTGAGCAGCTATACCGACCTTATTCTCACCAAGATAGAACGTATCAAGGAAATCGAGGACCTGCATGGCCAGGTGCTCGTGTCTGAAGGCATAGACGCCAACTATATGGATGTAATCAACTATGCCGTATTTGGTGCCATCAAGTTGAAAGAGAGTGAACAGGCTTAAGACCATAGCGACCAATATCTGCCGTGCGGTGCTGGCAGTGACATTCATCTTCTCGGGATATGTCAAGGCCATCGACCCTCTGGGTACCCAGTACAAGATACGCGATTATCTTACGGCGCTTTCGATTGGCGACTACGTGCCCGACTGGCTCACGCTGGGTTCATCGGTGGCGTTGGCAGCTCTCGAGTTTGCGCTGGGCATCTTCATCCTCTTCGCCATACGCCGTCGGTTTACCACCCGGGTGATACTGGCGTTTATGGCGGTGATGACCCTCATCACGGTGTGGATAGCGATAGCCAACCCCGTGAGCGACTGTGGCTGCTTCGGCGACGCCATCACCCTCACCAATGTGCAGACACTGCTCAAGAACGTGGTGCTCACGGCCTGTGCCGTAGTGGTGTGCCGCTGCCGCGAGCGTATGTTCCGCTTCGTGTCGGAGAACAACCAGTGGATAGTCGTCAACTATACCGTCATCTATATCGTAGCCACCAGCATCTACAGCCTGTACCTGCTGCCGCGCTTCGATTTCCGCCCCTATCATGTGGGAGCCAACATCCGCGAGGGTATGGAGATACCCGAGGGCGCCAAGATGCCCCGCTACGAGAATACCTTTGTGATGGAGAAAAACGGGGAGCGTCGCGAGTTTACCCTCGACAACTATCCCGACTCCACATGGACATTCGTAGAACGCAAGAGTGAACTCGTGGAAGAAGGCTACGTGCCTCCCATCCACGACTTTACCATTACCGACAATGCTACCGGTGACGACATCACCCAGCAGATACTCGACGACAAGGGATATACTTTCCTGCTCGTCTCGCCCCATCTCGAGAGTGCCGATGATACCAATTTCGGCGACATAGACCAACTCTACGAGTACTGTCAGGCGCAAGGAGTCTCGTTCTATTGCCTCACGGCGAGTGGCGAGGATGCCATCCAGCACTGGCGCGACATCACCGGAGCCGAGTACCCCTTCTGCATGAGCGACGAGACCACGCTGAAGACCGTCATACGCAGCAACCCGGGTCTGGTGCTCATCAAGGACGGCACCGTGATACGCAAGTGGAGCCACAACGGGCTGCCCAAGTCGGAAGAGCTCAACGGCCCGCTCGCCCGGATAGAGATAGGCCAGATGGACGATGTCAGCGTGGCGCGCAAGATAGCCTCCATCCTCTCCTGGTTTGTCCTGCCTCTCATGCTGCTCGTCATTGCCGACCGACTGTGGGCCTGGAGCCGCTGGGTGAGAAACAAGGAATCAAAAATGAGATACTTTAACTTCAATAAAAACAACAAGAAAATGAGAAAGAAAATTGTAGCAGGTAACTGGAAGATGAATCTGAACCTGCAGGAGGGCGTAGCTCTCGCAAAGGAGATTAACGAGGCTTTGGTACAGGACAAGCCTAACTGCGATGTAATAATCTGTACTCCTTTCATCCACTTGGCAAGCGTAGCCCAGGTGCTCGACGCCAACGTAGTGGGTCTGGGTGCTGAGAACTGCGCCGACAAGGAGAAGGGTGCATACACCGGTGAGGTTTCTGCCGCTATGGTTAAGTCTACCGGAGCCCAGTATGTTATCCTCGGCCACTCAGAGCGTCGCGAGTATTACGGCGAGACCGCTGAGATGCTGAAGGAGAAGGTACAGCTCGCTCTCGCCAACGGTCTGAAGGTTATCTTCTGCTGCGGTGAGACTCTCGAGGAGCGCGAGGCAGAGCGTCAGAACGAGGTTGTAAAGGCCGAGCTCGACGGTTCTGTATTCAACCTCACTGCTGAGGAGTGGAAGAACATCATCCTGGCTTACGAACCCATCTGGGCTATCGGTACCGGCAAGACTGCTACTTCTGACCAGGCTCAGGAGATGCTGGCTTACATCCGTTCTATCGTTGCCGAGAAGTACGGTCAGGAAGTTGCCGACGAGACATCAATCCTCTACGGCGGTAGCTGCAAGGCTTCCAACGCTCCTGAGCTCTTCGCCAAGCCCGACATCGACGGTGGTCTTATCGGTGGCGCTTCTCTGAAGGCTGCTGACTTCAAGGGCATCATCGACGCTTGGAAGAAATAATCGCTAAACCATTACAGGGCATCTGGCTTCATGACCTACGGGTCGGGGGAAGCCCGATGCCCTTTTACTTAATCCTTAGATAAATGAGTAGATTACTTGCCATCATTCTCGTCGCCATCATCGGCTCGCTGACTTCTGCCCGCGCGCAGAATTTCATGCAACATATCCGCAAGACCGAGGCGGGCAAAGGTACTGTCACCGTGACCCAGAGTGAGGAGATAGACAGGCTCGTCAATGGCAAGGTTCAGACGCCAGCTGCCGACGCCAAGACTCAGACCAAGACCAATCACCCCACAACATCTGCCGACGCCCGTAAGCCCGGCGACAAGCCCGTGGCTGCCCACGGTGACAAGCCCCACAAGGATGCGCCCCACAGCCCATCCGCCAATCACAACGAAAACGAAGAAGAGACACCTGCCGTGGATATGAGCAAGAAGGTCATGCGCAACGGTTACAAGATTAACGGTTACCGTGTACAGGCCTACGCCGGAGGTAACACCCGCCAAGACCGTATCGCGGCTGAGCGTGTCCGCAACGCCATAAAGATGAAATTCCCTAACCAACCCGTCTACGTTCATTTCTATTCGCCCCGATGGATTTGCCGTGTGGGCAACTACCGCAACTATGAGGAAGCGGCGTGGATGCTCGGACAACTCAAGAAGATGGGTTACAAGTCGGCCACCATCGTCAAGGGAAAAATCACCGTCCAATACTGATTGCTAACAGACAACTACAATGACAATAGAACCAGAATACCGGCCCGGGCTCGACGAGCTGGCTTCCCATTATCATGATATCCTTGCCCTTCTGGGCGAAGACCCACAGCGCGAGGGGCTCCAGAAGACTCCCATGCGTGTGGCCAAAGCCATGCAGGTGCTCACCCGAGGTTACCAGCAGGACCCCAAGAAGGTACTGACCGATGCCCTCTTCAAGGAGGAGTACAGCCAGATGGTAATCGTCAAGGATATCGACTTTTTCTCTATGTGCGAGCACCACATGCTGCCCTTCTACGGCAAGGCTCATGTAGCCTACATCCCCAATGGCTACATTACCGGACTGAGCAAGATAGCCCGGGTGGTCGATATCTTCTCCCACAGACTGCAGGTGCAGGAGCGGCTCACCCAGCAGATTAAGGAGTGCATCGACGAGACCCTACACCCGCTGGGCGTGATGGTCGTGGTCGAGGCCAAGCACATGTGTATGCAGATGCGCGGCGTGGAGAAGCAGAACTCCATCACCACCACGAGCGACTTCAGTGGCGCCTTCAACCAGGCCAAGACCCGCGAAGAGTTTATGAACCTTCTCCGTGGCGAGAGCCGCCGTTTCTAACCCTCAAACACTACGTTATGATACGATTTATCTCATGGAATGTCAATGGCCTGCGTGCCTGTGTGGGCAAGGGCTTTGAAGATATCTTCCGCGAGTTGGACGCCGATTTCTTCTGCTTGCAGGAGACCAAGATGCAGGCCGGCCAGCTCGACCTCCAGTTTGACGGCTACCACTCCTTCTGGAACTATGCCGACAAGAAGGGCTACTCCGGCACAGCCATCTACACCCGCCACGAGCCGTTGAGCGTCGCCTATGGCATAGGCATCGACGAGCACGACCATGAGGGTCGCGTCATCACGCTCGAGATGCCCCAGTTCTATCTCGTCACCGTCTATACGCCCAATTCACAGGACGAGCTGCGCCGTCTGGACTACCGCATGCAGTGGGAGCGCGACTTCCAGGACTATCTGCTCCGCCTCAACGCCCACAAGCCCGTCGTCGTCTGTGGCGACATGAATGTGGCCCACGAGGAGATAGACCTCAAAAATCCCAAGACCAACCGCCGCAACGCCGGATTTACCGACGAGGAGCGCGAGGCCATGACCCGTCTGCTCGACAGTGGCTTTGTCGACACCTTCCGCCGTCTGCACCCCGACGAGGTGACCTACAGCTGGTGGTCCTACCGCTTCCGTGCCCGTGAGAAGAACACCGGGTGGCGCATCGACTACTTCCTCGTCTCCGAGAGCCTCGCCCCCCAGGTGGCAGAAGCCAAGATACACACCCAGATAATGGGTAGCGACCACTGCCCCGTAGAGGTAGACCTCGACTTGGGCTGACCCGACGCCCCCGAGGCCTCTACAGCCTCGCCCTATACGACAATATCCGCAATGCCTCCCTTTTGGGCATTGCGGATATTTCTTTTCCGACCCTCTCTCAGCCTCCGGCCACGGCGCGGCTGGCGTCGCGGTCGTCAGGAGCGGTCTCTGTCGGCTTACTTGTTAGGGTAAGTCATGTTTTCGGGCTTGATGTCTGTCAGCACCTCATCCACATACTTGCGCGACTCCCATTTGGCCATCGGCAGGTCGTGCAGCAGCCAGTTGCCACAGTCTCTCGGTGCAGCGCCGGGTATCTCGCCTTCAAAGTTGGCCACAAACTCAAACGTGCGCTTCATCAGCTCCACGATGTCGCTGCTCTTCAGGTCGCCTCTCAACAGCAGATAGCACCCTGTAAGACAACCCATAGGGCCCCAGTAGATGACGCGGTCGCGCCACTCTTCATCGTTGCGCAGATAGGTAGCGGCCAGATGCTCTATCGTGTGGATGGCGCCCACGTGCAGAGCCGGTTCGCGGTTGGGTTCCTTCATGCGTATGTCAAAGGTGGTGACCACCTCGCCGCCCACCTGGTCCTTGCGGCTCACATAGATGCCACGCAGCAGCTGCTCGTGGTCTATCGTAAAACTTGGTATCTTCTCCATATTTCTCTTGTTGTGGTTTATCTTATGTTGTCGAGGAAGCGGCGCGTCACGCCGAATGAGTTGTCGGCCAGACGGTCCCAGAAGTCCACGTACATGGCAGCCTTGTCGTCGCGCAGCGGCACATCGCTGATGATGCGCATCGAGACAAAGGGCACGCCATAGATGTGGCAGGTCTGGGCGATGCCGCAGCTCTCCATATCCACAGCCTGGGCTTCGGGGAAGTGGCCCATGATTTCGCGCATCTTCTCGCGGCTGTTCACAAACCAGTCTCCGCTCACGATGAGACCCTTGCGCAGCGTCACCTCGCTCTCTGCCATGGTGCGGTCTATGGCTTCTGCCACACATGCAGCGGCACTATAGCGTGTCGGCATGCCCTGCACCTGACCGTAGTCGTTGTCGTCGCCGCAGTACACGTCGTGATAGGCATACTCGGTGCCCACCACCACGTTCTGCACGTCGAGTGTGGGGTCGGCGCCACCAGCCACGCCGGTCGATATCACCAGCTCGGGCTTGTAGCGGTTTATCATCTCCACCGTGCAGATGGCAGCGTTGACCTTGCCTATGCCGCTTTGTTGCAGTATGAGTGTGTGGCGCCCCATCTCTCCCGTCACCACGGTTCTGCCGTGATGCTCTGTGGTCGTGGCGTGGTCCAGCAGTTTTGACAGTTGGGCAAACTCCTTGTCCATAGCCACGATTATTGCTATCTTCATAATCTCTGTCTTTAATTTGTTCTGCAAAATTACGCCAATAAGCCTATATGTGGGCCTAAATAATAGTTAAATAACCCTAACCGCCGCCTCCGCACCCATATTGACCATGCCGGGATGCCGCGCCACGGCTGTCGCCATCTTCGGGGTAGGGCAGAAAGTCCTGCCCATGCCCTCGGCGCTCATTTCGTGGTTTGATTTTATGGTTTCATGCACCGATACCACTATTTCCGAGTTTGCATTTCCCGTTTCATGCTTCGCCTTCCATTTGTTTGCATGCTCGGCAGAGTTGTCGTTGGATGTGTAGCGTCCGTTGGCAAGCTCCATTCCAGAAAATCCCAAGGGGAAGAAGCCAATAAGAGGCCCCATCCCAGCCGTTCCCAAGGCGAATGAGTTTCATACAATCACCATAAACACAGCAAGAATGGACTTCCATACAGGGGCAGTGGAGGGGCTCCTACTCGGAACCTCCACAAGCAGCAGCAACTCTGTAGGAGTTGCGATTTCATAGCCCAGGGTTGCGGGCGCAGCCAGCTACCCTGGGTGCAGCATAAGTAATGTGGCAACTCTGAAGGAGTTGCGATTAGCCGTAGGCGTTACCTGCAGCAGGATAATGAGTAGGAATGGGTAGGTGGATATTATCAGGTTGAGAATAGCGCCTTCGGCTAAGCGCAACACTTTACCTTTCCGCGTCGCAAAGCGCCGCGCCGGTGACCTTCGGTTCAGAGTTGCCGGGGGCGCGTAGCGTCCACGATGGGCTACTCATGCTTCTGTCATCGGCTCACTGCTCTCTGCTCAAGTGGATGACAAAACCGTTGCCGCTCAAGAAGCGGTCGGCGAAAATCTTGTAGCCGTGGCCGTTGGACAACTCGCCTTCAGGACCCTGGAATCCCAGCGCGCCCATCTCGTGGCGCAGCTTGTTCCACACCTCTTCGTCGGTCATCGAAATACTCACGAGCGGAGCCGTGGCAGGTTGACCTGCACCGGCTATGGCTATGAGCGTGGCCTTGTCGCTACTTACGTTGACCATGCTCCCCATCTCGTCGGCGTCGCAGCCCTGGGTGTAGATGGTGGCGCGTCCCACCTGGTAGATTTCGTTGATGGCGCTGCGCACATAGCCCATCTCGCCCATCATCTCGTCCACCTTCCCAGCCTCGCGCAGTCCCTTCACCGCCGTGCCGCTCGTCTCTATGAGGTCGGCTATGTCTATGGCGCGCTCTATCGAGATACAGCGCGTCTTGATTTCCTGCTCCGTGGCAGGCTGGGCCAGAGCCGCTGCCGCCCGCTTCTCCTGCGGTGTGGCGTCGGCAGCCGAAGTCTTGGGTTTGCAACCAGTCAGCACGAGAGCCGACATGAGGGTTATGGCCCATAGCGGGCGCGAGAAGAGGGTGGTGGTCATACGCTTGATGGTTTTCTGATTATTTGCTGCGAAGATAGGCAGAAAAAGCGAGAAAGCCGCCAGTAAGGTGAAAAAAATGCGTAATTTTGTGACGATTATGGACAATAAAGCATTTTCGGCCGCTCTCTTCAAGTGGGCTCATCGCCACTGGCGCGAACTCCCTTGGCGCGGATGCGGCGACCCCTATGCCATCTGGCTTTCCGAGATTATCCTCCAGCAGACACGCATCAGCCAGGGCACGAAGTACTGGCTGCGGTTCATGCACGCCTATCCTACCGTGGCAGACCTGGCAGCCGCCAGCGAAGACGAGGTGCTCAAGCTGTGGCAAGGACTTGGTTACTACTCGCGGGCGCGCAATCTCCACGCCGCAGCGCGGCAGATAGTGGAGCGCGGAGCCTTCCCCGATACCTACCAGGAGATACGTCGCCTCAAGGGAGTGGGCGACTACACCGCTGCCGCCATCGCCTCGATGGCTTTCGGGCTGCCCCATGCCGCCGTCGACGGCAATGTCTATCGCATCCTTGCCCGCATCTTCGCCATCTCTACCCCCATCGACTCTACCCAGGGCAAGCACGAGTTTCAGCAGTTGGCCGACGCGCTCTGCCCGACCGACGAGGCAGGCTACTGGAACCAGGCCATGATGGACTTTGGCGCCCTGCAGTGCAAACCCAAAGGTCCCGGTTGCGGCAGCTGCCCATTTGCCGACATGTGTGAGGCTCGCCGCCTCGGGCAGACGGCCTCCTTCCCCGTCAAGGAGGGCCGTGTGAAGCACCGCGACCGCTACTTCACCTATTATTATATTACGCGCGCGCACGAGGTGCTCTTCCACCGCCGCGGCACCGATGACATCTGGCGATCGCTGTGGGAACCTGTGCTCGTAGAGGGCGACGCCGCGTCGCTCGACGATGCCGGGCGCGTGGTCAAGCATGTGCTCACCCACCAGACCATCTATGCCCAGCTCATCCGTATCGACGCTACCCGTCTGACAGACCATGAGCCGCTGCCCTATGGCCTCCCGCCGATAGAGCAGCTGCTGAAGGAATATCGCTGGGCCACCCCCGACGAGCGCGAGGGCTACGCCATGCCACGGCTGATGGACAAACTGCTCGCCGACAGGTAGCCGTCGCCGCCCGTCGCCCCTGCCGCCACGCCGACGGTGGCAGCGGATGCTTGCCAGGCCGCCGGCAGAAGGGCAAAAGTCACGTTAATTGCCGATTATGTTGGCTTATTCTCATATTTTCATTATCTTTGCAGCGATTTATAATACATTAATACTTACAGCCCTTAACGGGCGAGGAGTAAACAATACCAACAACAATGAATATACTGAAGAAATACTGGCTCGATGCAGCCGCAGTAGTTTTGTTTGCGCTGATAGCGTTTGTCTATTTCATGCCTGCCGACCTTGACGGCCGCATCCTCTACCGCCACGACTCGTCGGCGGGTCGCGGAGCTGGTCAGGAGCAGTCGGAATATCACGCCCGCACCGGCGAAGTGTCGCGCTGGACCAACGCCACATTCAGCGGCATGCCCACCTATCAGACTGCGCCGTCGTATTCGAGTACCAACGGTCTGCAGAAGGTCATGGACGCCTACCATCTGTGGCTTCCCGAGAATGTGTGGTACGTCTTTGCCTACCTCTTGGGCTTCTACATCCTGCTGCGCGCCTTCGACTTCCGCAAGGAGCTGGCTGTGCTGGGATCCATCATCTGGGCGTTCTCGTCGTACTTCTTCATCATCATCGCCGCGGGCCACATCTGGAAGGTGATGGCGCTGGCCTATCTTCCGCCCATGATTGCCGGCGTGGTGCTGGCCTATCGCGGTCGCTACCTGAGCGGCTTGCTGCTCACAGCCATCTTCACCGCTTTTGAGGTCAAGGCCAACCACGTGCAGATGACCTACTACTATCTGTTCATCATCCTCTTCATGGTGATAGCCTTCCTCGTTGAGGCCATCCGTAGCCACCGCCTCGACCGCTTTGCCAAAGCCACCGCCGTCTGCTTCGTGGGCGCCGCTCTGGGCATCTGCATCAATCTGAGCAACCTTTACCACACCTGGCAGTATGGCCAGGAGAGCATGCGCGGAAAGAGCGAGCTGGTCAAGAAGAACGCCGCCAACCAGACCAGCAGTGGACTGGACCGCGACTACATCACCCAGTGGAGCTACGGCATCGACGAGACATGGACGCTGCTCATCCCCAATGTCAAGGGAGGCGCCTCTGTGCCCCTCGCAGCCAATGAGACCGCTATGGAGAAGGCCAACCCTGAGTTCTACCCCATCTACCAGCAGATAGGACAGTACTGGGGCGAACAGCCCGGTACCAGCGGCCCCGTCTACGTGGGTGCCTTTGTGCTCATGCTCTTCGTCCTCGGTCTCTTCATCGTCAAGGGGCCCATGAAGTGGGCTCTGCTCGCAGCCACCGTGCTGAGTGTACTCCTCTCGTGGGGTCGCAACTTCATGCCCTTTACCGATTTCTTCCTCGACTACGTGCCCCTCTACGCCAAGTTCCGCACCGTGGCGTCTATCCTTGTGATAGCCGAGTTTACCATCCCTCTGCTTGCCATGATGGCGCTGCGCCGCATCGTGGAAGACCCGCAGGTGCTCACCCACAATATGCGCTGGGTCTACGTGAGCTTCGGCCTCACCGCCGGCGTGGCTCTGCTCTTCGCCCTCATGCCCGGCTTCTTCTTCAACGACTTCATCTCTTCGTCCGAGCGTGTGGCGCTCGGCCAGGTACCCGACGAGTATCGTCACGCCCTTATGGCCAATCTCACCGAGATGCGTCAGGCCGTGATGACCACCGACTGCTGGCGCTCGTTCTGGATTGTTACCGTGGGCGTGGTGATGCTGCTGCTCTACCGCATCAACAAGCTCAAGGCTGCCTACATGATTGCCGGCGTGGGAGTGCTCTGCCTGGTAGACATGTGGCAGGTCAACAAGCGCTACCTCAATGACGGCATGTTTGTAGAGAAGAGCGTGCGCGAGGCACCCCAGCCCATGAGCCACACCGACCAGCTCATCCTCAAGGACAAGGGTCTGGACTATCGTGTGCTCAATCTCGCCACCAATACCTTCAACGAGAACGAGACCTCTTACTACCACAAGAGCATCGGAGGCTATCATGCCGCCAAGCTGCGCCGCTACCAGGAGATGATAGAGGCTTACATCAATCCCCAGATGTCGCGTATCATGAAGGCAGTGGCCGACAGCGACGGCGACATGACCCGCGTCAACGGCGACTCGCTCTTCCCTGTGCTCAATATGCTCAACACCAAGTATATCATCGTCCCCCTGCAGGGCGGACAGACCGTGCCTCTGCTCAATCCTTACGCCTACGGCAACGCATGGTTTGTAGACCGGCTCACCTTTGCCGACAACGCCAACCAGGAGATAGATCGCATAGGCCAGATTGACCTGCGCCACGAGGCTGTGGCCGACAAGCGCTTTGCCGACGTGCTGGGCGAGGCTGTGGTGCAAGACAAGAACTCTGTGGCCAAGCTCCTCGCCTATGAGCCCAACCAGCTGACCTACGAGGTAAGCTCTGACAAGGGCGGCGTGCTCGTCTTCTCCGAGGTCTACTATCCCGGATGGACCGCCACCATCGACGGACAGCCTGCCGAGCTGGGCCGTGTCAACTACATCCTGCGCGCGCTCCGCGTGCCTGCCGGCAAGCATCAGGTCAAGCTCGCCTTCTTCCCCAAGAGCGTCGATACCACCGAGACCATAGCCTATGTGGCTTATGTGGTGCTGCTGCTCATCATTGTGGGCGGACTCTACGACACCTGGCGCCGCAAGAAGAATAATCAAACGACACATTAATACTCTATAAGATATGAAGAAACTGCTCTCCCTGCCCCCCAATCTGGTGGGATGTTTCCATGACATAACCGGTCTGTCTGATACCGAATGGTTCTGCACCAACGACCCCGTGGGCCGCAAGCTCGGCTCGGGTGGCGGCACCACCTGGTTGCTCCAGGCGTGCTACAAAGCCCATGGCAATGGCCGTAGCTTCGACGAGTGGCTCGCTGCCGACCGTCGTCTGCTGCTCCATGCCGGCGGACAGAGCCGAAGACTGCCTTCATACGCCCCTTCGGGCAAGATACTCACGCCCATTCCCGTGTTCAGATGGGAGCGCGGCCAGCGCCTGTCTCAAGACCTGCTCTCCCTGCAGGTGCCCCTCTATCAGCGCATCATGAACCAGGCGCCCGAGGGTCTGCGCACGATGATTGTCAGCGGCGATGTCTACATCCGCGCTACCCAGGCGCTCCAGCCCATCCCCGATGCTGACGTGGTGTGCTATGGCCTGTGGCTCGGACCCGAAATAGCCAAGGACCACGGCGTCTTTGTCTCTTCCCGCCAGACTCCCACCCAGCTCAAGTGTATGCTTCAGAAGCCATCGATGCAGACGCTGGGTCAGCTGCAGAAAGAGCATTTCTATCTGACCGACATCGGCGTGTGGCTGTTGTCCGACCGCGCCGTCAAGGTGCTCATGCGCCGCTCTATGCGCGACGGTGAGGTGACCAACTATGACATGTACGGCGAGTTTGGCTGCTGTCTCGGCACCGACCCCACCATCGACGACCCCGAGGTCAACGACCTCAAGGTGGCCATACTGCCTCTGCCCGGCGGAGAGTTCTATCACTTCGGTACGTCGCATGAGATAGTCTCGTCTATGCTTGACATCCAGAATATCGTCAACGACCAGCGCGAGATCATGCACCACTCGCTCAAGCCCCATCCCTCCATGTTCACCCAGAACTCTGAAGTGGAGATTAAAATTACCGAACACAACCAGAACCTCTGGATTGAAAACAGCTGTGTGAGCGCCCAGTGGACCATAGCCCATGAGAATATCATCACTGGTGTGCCCCGTAACCAGTGGAAGATAGAACTCCGTCCCGGCCAGTGTGTCGACATCGTGCCCATCGGCGACGAGAGCTATGCCATACGCCCCTATGGTTTCAACGACAAGTTCCGCGGCGACATCACCGATGGTGTGACCGAATACCTGGGCGAACCCTTCACCCGCTGGGCCGAAGAGCGCGGCATCGATGCCGCCGCTATCGAGGGCAAGGACGACCTGCAGTCGGCCCGCATCTTCCCCGTAGTCGACAATATCAACGACGCCGGCCTTGTGCTGAGATGGATGCTCAACGAGCCCTATCAGCAGGGTGGCCGCGTGGTATGGAACGAGGCCCAGCGTCTCAGCGCCGACGAGATTTCGGCCCAGGCCCATCTGCGTCGTCTCGTCGAGCAGCGCAGGGAAAACCGTGCGCAGAACTGGTCGTTCCTCTCCCACAACTACGCCCACAGCGTGTTCTACCAGGTAGACCTCGACGATGCCGCCCATGAGTTTGCCGCCAACCACATAGCCGAGCCCACACCTCTGCCTGCCGACGAGCCTCTGCTCACCCGCATCCACGATGCCATGTTCCGCTCCGAGTTGCAGCGGCTCAATGGCAAGGACGGCTCCGAAAGCGAGGGCCGCGCCTTCAGTCTGCTGCGCGAGGGCCTCACCCAGACCGTGCTCGCCGAGAAGCAGCATCCCCGTCTCTCGGTCTATTCCGACCAGATAGTATGGGGTCGCAGCCCTGTGCGCATCGACATCGCCGGCGGCTGGACCGACACCCCTCCCTTCTGCCTTATGGAGGGCGGCAATGTCATCAACCTCGCCATCGAGCTCAATGGTCAGCCGCCTCTGCAGACTTATGTCAAACCCTGCCGCGACCATCATATCATCCTGCGCAGCATCGACCTCGGTGCTTCTGAGGTCATCACCACTTTTGAAGAGTTGCGCGACTTCCACCATGTGGGCAGTCCGTTCTCCATACCCAAAGCTGCACTGGCGCTGGCGGGCTTCCTGCCCGAGTATTCGGCTGAGCAGTATCAGTCGTTGGCGCAGCAGCTTGCCGCTTTCGGCTGTGGTATCGAGGTGACGCTGCTCTCTGCTATTCCCGCAGGGTCGGGCTTGGGCACGAGCAGCCTCTTGGCGTCGACCGTACTTGGCGCCATCAACGACTTCTGTGGTCTCATGTGGGACAAGAACGAGATTGGTCGTCGCACCCTTGTGCTCGAACAGCTCCTTACCACCGGCGGCGGATGGCAAGACCAGTTTGGCGGTCTGCTCCAGGGCATCAAGCTGCTGCAGACGGGCAAGGGCTTTGACCAGAACCCAGTAGTGCGCTGGTTGCCGTCATCTCTCTACACCCAGCCCGAGTATCGCGCGTGTCATCTGCTCTACTATACGGGCATTACTCGCACCGCCAAGAAGATATTGGCAGAGATTGTACGCCGCATGTTCCTCAACCAGCACGACGAACTGGCGTTGCTCCGCGAGATGAAGCAACATACCATCGATATGTTTGAAGCCATCCAGCGCGAGAACTTCGACGAGATGGGCCGGTTGGTCCGCAAGACCTGGCAGCAGAACCAGCTGCTCGACAGCGGTACCAACCCTGCCGAGGTGGCACGCCTTACCTCGCTCATCGATGACCTCTGCCTCGGCTACAAGCTGCCCGGAGCCGGTGGAGGTGGTTACCTCTACATGGTGGCTAAAGACCCCGAGGCAGCAGCCCGCATCAAGCAGATTCTCCGTGAGAACCGTCTCAACGCCAATGCCCGCTTCGTCGATATGTCGCTCAGTGACAAGGGTCTTCAGATAAGCCGCAGTTGAGGCCACGACATACGTAGAATCAGAACTTACTATAACAGTCAGAACGCAAATGCCCACCCCCGTGGCATTTGCGTTCTGCATTTTATCCCGTACTTCAGGTTGCGCGGAGGGCCTCGGCAGCGCGCCCCGATTTGCTTCCGCCATTCCCGTTAGTATACTCCTTCTTCCACAAGGTCATCACTTGAGTACAGAGATTATCTCCGGCGGTCACGAGGTAATCTCGGCTGAGCAGGAGGGTAACTCTGGTGGCTCGTGTCGATTGAAACGAGGGCTCGTGTCGCTTGAAACGTGAGTCCGTGCCTTTCGTTACGTGGCCTCGTGCCTTCTGATACGAGCCAGCCAAGAGCTCTCGGGCGCGAGTCAATGGGCTTCGGGCGTGAGCCGATGGGCTTCGGGCTCGACCGATATGGCTTGGCGTAAGACTATGCATGGATAGCCGTCAGCCTTGGCAGCCTTGCCGCCTGCTGCTGTTCCCTATAACAGCAGACACGGGCAAGTCTCTGTGGATAGAGGCTTGCCCGTGTCTTGTGGGGTGGGGTGCGGAGTGTGGGTTATGGCTGGCTGTCGTCGAGAAATCCCTGTCGGCGCAGCGCTTTGATGAGCGTGGCAGAGATGGCCTCGTTGTCCTTGCGTGTGTAGCGGATGTCGGTGAATATCTGGGCGAGGGTCTGCACGTTGTTGATTTCCACGAAGTGGCGGTTCTCCTCGGTGGCTTCCTTCTCGGCATAGGCGGCGTCGATGCGTTCGGGCGTATAGTCGGCGTAGGTCTCTTCGTGCACGATGGCGCTCAACGGCAGTCGGTCGGTCTGCGCCGGATGCTCGTCGGGCCAACCCAGAGTGATGGTGGCGACGGGGAATACCAGCGGGGGCAGCTGCAGGGTGTCGATGATGGCCTCGGGGCAGTAGACGGTGGTGCCCAGGAAGCAGAGCCCCAGCCCCTCGGCCTCTGCCATGTTGCAGAAGGTCTGGCAGTAGAGCAGTGCGTCGGTGGCGGCATTGATGAAACTCAGCAGGTTGTCGTATCCGGGATGGCCCTGTCGCTGCTCTGCCCACAGGGTGGTACGCCTGTAGTCGGCACAGAAGGTGAGCACCACGGGGGCTTGGGTCACCATGGGCTGGGAGAAGTGGGCGGGAGCGAGCCGCGCCTTCATCTCGTCGCTGCGCGTCACTACGACCGAATATAGTTGCAGGTTGCCCATCGTCTGGGTACGTTCGGCATCGCTGAGCAGCCGATGGAGCAGCGCCTCGTCAATGGGCTGCTGGGTATAGCGGCGTATGGAACGCCTGGAAGTAAACTGTGTCATCTTTTTGGAAAACTTTTCTGCGACAAAGTTATCTAAAGTTTTCCAAAACGGAAAACAAATAATCGATTTCTTTTATGAAAAATTCCATGAAAACGCTCGCTCATGTTGAAAAAATGTAGTAGCTTTGTAGTCCGACATATTATAATAATTATCCAACTTGTTATGAGCGAACTGAAAACATATTCTTACGATGAAGCATACCGTGCCACGCTCGCCTACTTTGACGGCGATGAGCTGGCAGCCCGAGTATGGGTCAACAAGTATGCCATGAAAGACAGCGCGGGCAACATCTATGAGCAGACGCCCACAGATATGCACTGGCGAATAGCCAATGAGATCGCGCGAATAGAGAACAACTATGACAATCCGATGAGCGCCCAAGAGGTGTTCGATGTGATTGACCATTTCAGATACATAGTGCCTGCCGGAAGCCCCATGACGGGCATCGGCAACAACCATCAGGTAGCCTCGCTGAGCAACTGCTTTGTGATAGGCCTCGACGGTGACGCCGACTCTTATGGCGCCATCATGCGTATCGATGAGGAACAGGTGCAGCTCATGAAGCGCCGCGGCGGCGTGGGTCACGATCTGAGCCAGCTGCGCCCCAAGGGTTCGCCCGTCAACAACTCTGCCCTCACCTCTACCGGACTGGTGCCCTTTATGGAGCGATTCTCCAACTCTACACGTGAGGTGGCTCAGGATGGACGCCGTGGAGCGCTGATGCTCTCGGTGAGTATCAAGCACCCGGACTCTGAGGCGTTTATCGACGCCAAGATGACCGAGGGCAAGGTGACTGGCGCCAATGTGAGCGTGAAACTTGATGACGCCTTCATGCAGGCTGCCGTCGACGGGAGCGACTATGTGCAGCAGTTCCCCATCGACAGCGACCAGCCGATGATGACCAAGACCATCAACGCCCGCCAACTGTGGGAGAAGATCGTACACAACGCATGGCAGAGCGCCGAGCCAGGTGTGCTCTTCTGGGATACCATCCTCCGCGAGAGCATCCCCGACTGCTATGCCGACCTCGGCTTCCGCACAGTGAGTACCAATCCCTGTGGCGAGATACCCCTCTGTCCCTACGACAGCTGTCGACTGCTGTGTGTCAACCTTTACAGCTATGTGGTCAACCCCTTCACCCCCGAAGCCCGTTTCGACTTCGACCTCTTCCGTCGTCACGCCCGCGCCGCCCAACGCATCATGGACGACATCGTAGACCTGGAGATGGAGAAGATAGACCAGATAATGGACAAGATCAAGCACGATCCCCAGAGCGATGAGGTCAAGGAGGCCGAGTATCATCTCTGGGAAAAGATACGCCACAAGAGCGGTCAGGGCCGTCGCATCGGTGTGGGCATCACCGCCGAGGGCGATATGCTCGCTGCCATGGGCCTGCGCTACGGCACCCAGGAGGCTACCGACTTCAGCGTCGAGGTACACCGTACCCTCGCCCTTGGCGTCTATCGTGCCTCGGTCGATATGGCTCGCGAGCGTGGCGCCTTTGCCATCTACGATGCCCACCGCGAGGAAGCCAACCCCTTCATCGGCCGCATCCGTGAGGCCGACCCCGAGCTCTATGCCGATATGGTCAAGTATGGCCGTCGCAATATAGCCTGTCTCACCATCGCGCCGACAGGCACCACGTCGCTCATGACGCAGACCACATCGGGTATCGAGCCCGTATTCATGCCCGTCTACAAGCGTCGCCGCAAGGTCAACCCCAATGACGCCGATGTGCATGTGGACTATGTAGACGAGGTGGGCGACAGCTTCGAGGAGTATATCGTCTACCACCGCAAGTTCCTCACCTGGATGGAGGTCAACGGCATGGATATCCACAAGCGTTACTCGCAGGAAGAGATAGACCAGCTGGTAGCTTGCTCGCCTTACTACAAGGCTACTGCCAATGATGTAGACTGGCTTATGAAGGTCAAGATGCAGGGCGCCATCCAGAAGTGGGTAGACCACTCTATCTCCGTGACCGTCAATCTGCCCAACGAGGTCGACGAGGCTCTCGTCAACCGTCTCTACGTCGAAGCCTGGCGCTCCGGATGCAAGGGTTGTACCATTTATCGCGACGGCAGCCGTTCGGGTGTCATGATGTCGGTAAGCAAGAAGGACAAGAAGAAGGAGAAGAGTCATCAGGCAGAAGCCGTGGCATCGCCCTGCCAGCGTCCGGCTGTCACCGAGACCCGCCCCAAGGAACTCGTGTGCGACGTGGTGCGCTTCCAGAACAACCGCGAGAAGTGGGTGGCTTTTGTAGGACTGCTCGACGGCTATCCCTACGAGATTTTCACCGGTCTGCAGGACGACGAGGAAGGTATCGTGCTGCCCAAGACCGTCACCCGTGGCAAGATAATCAAGCAGACCAACGAGGACGGCAGCCATCGCTATGACTTCCAGTTTGAAAACAAGCGTGGCTACAAGACTACTGTCGAGGGCTTGTCTCAGAAGTTCAACCCCGAGTACTGGAACTATGCCAAGCTCATCTCGGGTGTGCTGCGCTACCGTATGCCTATCGACCACGTCATCAAACTTGTAGGTTCGCTTCAGCTCAATGACGAGAGCATCAACACTTGGAAGAACGGCGTGGAGCGCGCACTCAAGAAGTACATCGCCGACGGTACTCAGGCCAAGGGACAGATGTGCCCTGCCTGCGGACAGGAAACCCTTGTCTACCAGGAGGGCTGCCTCATCTGCACCAACTGTGGTGCCAGCCGTTGCGGTTGATGCCTTATATATAATCGTTGACACCTTATATATAATAATAGCAATCACTAAGATGAAACTCAACTCCAGTTATATTTATCTGCAAGACCTGCGCTTTCACGCCTATCACGGCGTGGAGGCGCAGGAGCGTATTGTGGGCAACGACTATTTTATGGACGTGCGCCTGCAATATCCTGTCGACCAAGCCATGCTCAGCGACAATGTGCTCGACACCGTCAACTATGCCGATGTCTACCGTGTGCTCGAGCAGGAGATGCAGGTGCCCAGCAATCTGCTCGAGCGCGTGGCTTACCGCATTGCCGACCGCATCTTCCGTCGCTTCGCCTTTGTCAAGAGCATTGACATCAGACTCACCAAGCTCAACCCGCCTATGGGTACCAATATGGGTGGTGCCGGTGTGGAGCTCCACTTTGACAATGACCATGCTTAGCGCCGAGAGCAGAGCTTCTATGGCGGGGATGCCCCGGGCGGTCATGGGCCACGGCGCGCCTACGCCATCTGTTATTTCCACTCTCATGTAAGTCAAACTAATACTTTTATCTATGAAATCGATTGTCATTATACTCATGTCGTGTCTGGTCGCAGTGACAGTCTCTGCGCAGGGAATTATCCGCAGACCGGCGGCAACCAAACCCAAGCCAACAGTAAGGAAACCCCATAGTCGCGGCAGAAGTGCCGTAAGGCCCAAGCCTGCCCAGCCAAAGAAGGCAGACCCCATCAACTCGCTGGCAGAGCCTCTGCGCTCCCACCTCAAGAAACTCATGGCCGATATGGTGCTGGTAGAGGGCGGTACGTATATGATGGGCGACCCCAATGGAGATTGGGATAACGAGTACTGCATCGAAGTGCCGCATAAAGTTACCCTCAGCTCGTTTTATATCTGCAAGTATGAGGTCACCGAGGCGCTCTGGACCGCTGTGATGGGCAGTAATCCGTCAAAGTATCCGTTGGGAGAGAACTATCCGGTTGAGCAAGTAAACTGGTATGACTGTCAGGACTTCGTAGAGAAGTTAAGCGAATTGACCGGACGACACTTCCGTCTGCCTACAGAGGCCGAATGGGAGTATGCTGCACGTGGCGGCAAGCGCAGTCGTGGTTATAGATATAGCGGAAGCTACAATCTTGATGAAATAGGATGGCATGCAGGTAATGCCAAGCGGTATTCTTGGAGTTCATTGGGTGACAAGAAAGAGGTGGGAACCAAAAAGCCCAACGAACTGGGTCTTTATGATATGACTGGAAATGTGAATGAATGGTGCCAGGACAAGCATAACGATGATTATTATCGCCATAGTCCCACTACCAATCCCCAAGGACCGGATAGAAGTACATACAAAGATGGCCGTTGTTTTAGAGGTGGCTCGGTCTGGGAAGATGATAAATATGACTATTTGAAAGTATATCATCGCCCTCGTGGTGGGATGCCCCCAGAGGAAAAATATGGCCATCTCGGGCTGCGTTTGGCCATGTCTGTAAACTAATGGCTCCGTCGGGTTTATGGTAACGGCGCCGAAGACACTTAATAAATGATAAAACTTGACAGCCGCTGGCGGTTTTATGATGAATATTTGTTAATTTTGCACTGTTATTCATGTAGATATGATTAAGCGAACAGTCTTGGCTCTCTTGCTGGCGCTCCTTACCATCCCGATGATGGCCGACGGGCGCCGATTTACCCTGGTCATCGACGCCGGCCATGGCGGTCACGACTTTGGTGCACCCGGAGCCGTAACCAATGAGAAGACGCTTACCCTGCGTTATGCCCTCGCCTTCGGCCGAATGGTCGAGGAGCGTTGCCCCGATGTGCGAGTCATCTATACCCGTAAGCGTGATGTGTTTATCAAGTTGATAGACCGTGCCGAAATAGCCAACCGCAACAAGGCCGACCTCTTCATGTCATTCCATATCAACGCCGTCGAAGGCAACCGCTCGGCACGTGGTTTCCAGACCTGGACGTTGGGCCGTGGAGCCAGCACCGGCAACAAGGGCATCATGGAAAACCTCGATGTCGCCAAGCGAGAGAACTCCGTAATCCTGATGGAGAAAGACTACAAGCAGGTGTATAAAGGCATAGACCAGAACTCTGCAGAGAGCGACATCATGTTTGAGTTTATCGCCGACAAGAACCGCGAGCGCAGTGTGGAGCTTGCCAAACTCATGCAGCGAGAGGTGTGCCGCGCCACCGGACGTATCAATGCCGGCGCCCACCAGAACAATCTGGCCGTGCTGCGTCTCTCGTCGATGCCCAGCTGCCTCCTGGAACTCGGCTTCATATCCACCCCCGACGAAGAGCGTTTCCTCAACTCCGATGCAGCGCTCACCCTCTACACCCAAGGCATCTTCAACGCCTTCTTGCAGTACAAGATGCGATTTGCAGACAAGATTACCGTACCTTATAAGGCTGACGACAACACCCCGAGGGCGTTGCCGCAGATCGTACCCGACGAGTATCGCAAGCAGCAGCTTGCAGCCCAGGCACCCGCAGCCACCCCGCAGCCCCAGACAGCGATGACGCGCCAGGCAGCCACCGTAGATGCCCAGCGCCAGGCAGCCCCCCTCGACACCGCCCAGGCTACCCCCGCTCCGAAGGCCAAAGCCAAGACTCCCGCCCCTGCTCCCACAGCGCCCGCGCCTGTAGCCAAGACTCCCGCCCCCGTCGTGAAGACTCCCGCCGCCCCCGCTGCCACCCCTGCCGGCCGCCCCGTCTTCAAGGTGCAGATACTCTCCAGCTCAGCCTTTGTCAAGGCGGGCGACAAGCACTTCAAGGGCCTTGCCCCAGTGGACTGCTATCAGGAGGGAGAATGGTACAAGTACACCTATGGCGCCTCGACCGACTACAACGAGATTTCCCGTCTGCGCAAGTCCATCCTCGACCGCTTCCCCGAAGCCTTTATCGTGGCTTTCAAGGGCGGCCAGAAGATGAATGTGGGTCAGGCCATCCGCGAATTTAAGAGTAACAAGTAAAATCCTAATTAATACAACAACGGCAATGAGTTTTTTCACCAAAGAAGTAAGGATAGCATTAGCAGCCATCGTGAGCATCGTTCTGCTCTTTTTCGGCATGAATTTTCTGAAGGGCAAGAGCCTCTTCTCCAACGACAACGTATACTTTGCCAAGTTTGACAACATCAGCGGACTTACCGCCTCCAATCCCATCTTTGTCAACGGCTACAAGGTGGGTACAGTCAAGACCATCGATTTCGACTATGCCCATGGCGGCAGCGTCATCGTGGGCTTCGGCACCGACCGCCAGCTCGTCATCCCTGCCGGCACCACCGCCGAGATAGAGAGCGACATGATGGGCAACCTCAAGGTCAACCTCCTGCTCGGTCACGACGCGACCGCCACCGTTCAGCCCGGCGACACCATCACCGGCAGAGTCAACGGAGGCCTGATGGACACCGTGGCAGAGCTCGCCCCCACCATCGGACAGATGCTGCCCAAGCTCGACTCTATCATGGCGAGTCTCAATACGCTGCTCGCCGATCCCGCCGTGGCCAACTCGCTGCACAATGTCGAAGGCATCACCGCCAACCTCAACACCTCGACCCGCGAGCTCAACACCCTGCTGGGTACCCTTAACCGCAACGTGCCCGGCATGATGGCCAAGGCCAACGGAGTGCTCGACAATACCGAGCGACTCACCGGCAATCTGGCTGCAGTGGATGTGGCTGGCACCATGGCCAAGGTCGACCAGACCGTAGCCAATATGGAGCAGTTTACCGCCAAGCTCAACAGCAACGAGGGCACCCTCGGACTGCTGCTCAACGACCGCCAGCTCTATCTGAACCTCAACAAGACGCTCGTGAGCGCCGACACGCTGCTCAATAATCTGCGCGAGCATCCCAAGCGCTACGTCCACTTCTCGCTCTTCGGCAAGAAGGACAAGTAGAGCCCCGCTGCGCCTCGGGCACAGCCACCACAAACGACACCTTATTATATATAGGCAATTGGCAGACCGCTGCATGAGGTCTGCCAATTGCCTTTTTCTATGCCTCGATGGCGCGGGCTGTTCTGGCGATGACGCACAAGATGCTGCAAGGGGAGATAAAGTAGGATGCGTGGTTTGAATTGGTGGTTGCACGCCACGAACTGTCGGTTGCAAACCACGCATTACTCCTTTCACGCCTTGATTTTATCGCAGAGATGATGGCGGCGAGGCTTGATGAGGCTGCCGACGGTTCTGCGGAGAGTAGGGTAGTGGTGGGGCTATGCAGCTCTTACGTCGTGATTTCTATGGACTTTGTCGGGGCTGTCATCGTGCTTCTATCCCTGATTAAAGCCCTTGAGGGAGTGATTTCTATGAAAATATTTTGCCACGTCTGCGTCTTTTACTAACTTTGCACTCGGAATACAAGGCGTATTCTAAGGGGTGCTTGGGCTCTTGCCCAGGCTGAGATTATACCCACTGAACCTGAAACGGGTAATGCCGACGCAGGGAAGACGTCCCCTTGATGTGTTTTTATAAAACAGAATGAAAATGAAAAAGATTGTTTGCATGGTGGCCGTATGCTTGTGCACAGCCGGCGCCATTGCGCAGACTGCCGACTCTCTGAAGATGATCAATCTGCAGGAGGTGGTAGTCAAAGGTGTGCGCGCTCAGCAGAACGCACCCTTCGCAGTAGCTAACTTCAAGAAGTCAGAGCTCCAGAGCTTTGGCAAGACCGGCAGAGAGCTGCCCTTCCTCTTCGCCAACACTCCCGGCGTGGTGGCTTGGAGTGAGAACGGTACTGGCATCGGTACCAGCCACATCCGCATCCGTGGCGCTGCCGACAGCCGTATCAACGTGACTCTCGACGGTGTAGCCCTCAACTCTCCCGAGGACCAGTGTGTCTTCTGGGCCAACATGAACTCTTATGCCGCTCTCATGGGCTCAGCCCAGATCCAGCGCGGTATCGGTACCTCTACCAACGGCGACGGTGCCTTCGGTGGTACCATCTCGCTCGCCACTGCCGCTCCCAGTCTGAAGCCCCAGCTCGAGGTCAACGGCGGTTTCGGCACCTACAACTCCTACAACGTAGGCTTCAACTTCTCTTCGGGCCTGCTCTGGGACCACGTGGTCTTCAACGGCGCCTATCATGAGAGCAGCACCGACGGATTCCTGCATGGCACAGCCGGAAGGCAGGGTTCTTATCTGGGTGCCGTGACCTACTATGGCGACAAGTTTACCCTCAGCTACAAGAATGTGGGCAACTTTGAGAAGACCGGCCAGGCCTGGAGCGGTATTACCGGCGGTAACGACGACGCCACTCTCATAGCCGACGGCATGTATACCTACAAAGACCTCTACAAGAAGGGCTTGGGCCGTTACAACTCGCTCTACGAGGGGTTGGTCTTCGACGACGATAACTATACTTTCCCCAAGGATGCCAACGGCAACTACCAGACCTACCGCTACAAGCTCAACAACGGCAAGTACTGGGACAAGACCACCGACAACTTCTATCAGAACCACAACATCCTGTCGGCTGTCTTCCAGCCTTCAGCCCACTGGAGCCACAACGTAGCCCTGCACTATACCTATGGTTATGGCTACTATGCCGAGTTCCGTCCCAACAACAAGTTCAAGAAGTTTGGTCTCACCTACTATGACAACGAGGGCAATTTTGTGAAGCGCTCTGACTTTATCCGCAAGAAGGGCCTCACCCAGCACACCTATGGTCTGGTGTACAATGCCAACTACAAGGACGACAGCTGGGATGTGCTCGGCGGTGTCAACCTGCAGCAGTTCCGTGGCGGCCACTTCGGCTACCTCACCTATATTGCCAACGAGGGCGCCAACGCCCAGTTCCGTGCCAACGGCGACTACCAGTATTACGACTCGGATGCACGCAAGAACGACTATTCAGCCTTCGTCAAGGCTACGCTGCACCTCAATGAGGCTTGGGATATCTTTGGCGATGTACAGTACCGTCACGTAGGCTACAAGACCGATGGCAAGAACGACAAGTTCTACGAGCAGGCTGATGGCACCTACAAGAACCAGATGCTCAACATCGACGAACAGTACAACTTCGTGAACCCCAAGGCCGGTATCACCTTCCATCAGGACGGTCACAAGGCTTACTTCTCTGTAGCCTATGCCAGCCGTGAGCCCGAGCGCAACAACTTCACCGACAACGGCAGCTACGGCTCTCCCGATGCCGAGCATCTGCTCGACTTCGAGTTGGGTTACAGCTACTCTGCCCATGACTGGAACGCCGGCGTGAACCTCTACTATATGGACTACAAAGACCAGTTTGTGCAGACCGGTGCCCAGAGCGATATCGGTGAAAACCTCACCACCAACATCGACAAGAGCTACCGCATGGGTGTCGAGCTCACCGCCGACTACAGCCCTCTGTCATGGCTCACCGTGGCTGGTAACGCCGCCTTCTCTGCCAACCGTCTGAAGAACTTTGACCAGTACTACGAGAACTGGGATGACGAGACCAAGCCAGGTAAGGTGCACTATGACAAATCGACCTTGGCATTCTCGCCATCTACCATCCTTAACGGTTTCATCAACGTTCACCACAAGGCCTTCGAGGCTGTATGGCACACCAACTTCGTAAGCCGTCAGTATCTCGACAATACCGCCACCGCTCTGCGTTCGCTCCCCTGCTACTCGCAGACCAATGTCAACATGAACTACACCTTCAAGAAGGTGGCAGGCGTGAAGGAAGCCGTTCTGGGTCTGAACCTCTACAACATCTTCAACCGCCACTACGCTGCCGGCGGTTGGGTGTACAACGCCATCGGCTATGGCATGTACACCACCGACAAGCCTTACACCCAGCTGGGCTATATGCCTATGGCAGGCTTCACGATGATGGGTACAGTGACACTGCGCTTCTAACCGACGACAGCGATGGAGACATTCATCATCGACCACTGGCTTGACATCACGACCACCCTGCTGGGGTTGGCCTACATCCTCTTCGAGTACCGGGCTTCGGTATGGCTGTGGCCCGTGGGCTTTGTGATGCAGGCGCTGGGCGTGGTGCTCTACTACGAAAAAGGACTCTATGCCGACTGCGGCATGGAGTTCTACTATATCTGCATGACGTGCTACGGTTTCTATACCTGGACGCGCGGTCATCGCGGCGAGGCGAAGCAGAAGTCCGACAAGCCCATCACCCACTTCGAGCGCCGGCTCATCCTGCCCTGGACTCTGCTCACGCTCACTATCTGGGGTGTCATCTACTATCTGCTGGCCTACCACACCGACTCTCGCGTGCCCGTGGCCGACAGCTTCACCACAGCGTTGAGCATCGTGGGCATCTGGGCCCTCGCGCGCAAGTATCTGGAGCAATGGCTCATCTGGATAGCGGTCGATGTGGTCACCTGTGGGCTCTACTTCTACAAGGACATACCCTTCAAGGCGAGCCTCTACGGTCTCTATGTCGTCATAGCCGTGGCAGGCTACTTCAGATGGAAGCGCGAGATGGCTAAAAGTGCATCGTAGACATTGAAAAAGAAGCTGCGGCAAGGCCGTAGACTCACATAAATTTAGTAAATTTGTCTCATCAAATCAAACCAACGATTATGATGAGACAATTTTTTATCCCTTTGTTTGCGCTCATGACCACAACGGCATCGGCGCAGACCGGCTCTGAGCGGGACCCCGTGAGTTATATCGGCGGAGAGATATGCAATCCCCGTCTGCACGATGGCGGACTGGCCTATGCCATCGGCGCTGAGAATGTACAGGTGATGCGTGCCAACCGCACCCATCCCGACGAGGCCGACGGTTATGGCTGGACTTACAACCACGCAGCCAACATCACCTACTGGCACGGCAAGTTCTATCTGGAGTATCTCTCCAACCCTGTCGACGAACAGCAGCCGCCCGGCCAGACCCTGCTCGTCACCTCTGATGACGGCCGCCACTGGAGCAAACCCTTTGTGGCTTTTCCCCCTTATCAGGCTCCCAAGGGCGTGACCATCCCCAAGCCTTACTATGGTTACATCATGCACCAGCGCATGGGTTTCTACACCGCTCCCAACGGCCGGCTGCTCGTGGTGGCATTCTACGGTCACAGCTACAACCCCTTCAAGGAGGGAGGTATAGGGCGCGTGGCGCGAGAAATCAAGGCCGACGGCACGATGGGTCCCATCTACTTCATCCGCTACTCGTCTCACGCCCAGTGGAATGAGAGCAACACCGCCTATCCCTTCTACACCAAGAGCAAGGACAAGGGCTTCCGCGAGGCTTGCCAGGCGCTGCTCGGTGACAAGCTCAAGACGCTGCAGTGGATAGACGAAGACCGCGGACTTGACGGGTTCTACAATCTCAAGGACTCCATCAACCGCGTGCAGGCCACCTCTTACTACCACCGTAAGGACGGCAAGACCGTGGCGCTGTGGAAATGGTCGTATGCCGCACTCTCTTCCGACGACGGCAAGACCTGGAGCACTCCCGTGCGCATCCCGTCGCTCATCATGGCTGGCGGCAAGCAGTGGGGTCAGCGCACACCCGACGGACGTTATGCCATCTGCTACAACCCTATAGAGACCCAGCCCTATCGCTATCCGCTCATCGCCATCAGCAGCGACGACGGCATCACCTACGACTCGATGTGCGTGGTGCATGGCGAGGTGCCGCCCAGACGCTTTATGGGCGAAAACAAGGACTTCGGTCCCTGCTACGTGCGTGGCATCACCGAGGGCGAGGCTACTCCTCCGGGCAACGACATGTGGCTCGCCTATACGGTGAACAAAGAGGATGTGTGGGTGGCTCGTGTGCCCACTCCCATCCGTACCAAGTGGACGGGTAAGGTCAATGACAACTTTGACAACATCAAGCCCCACGGCGCCGTGACCGACTGGAATATCTACCGTCCGCGCTGGGCCGATGTCTATGTCAACGACCGTCATCAGCTCTGTCTCACCGACTCAGACCGCTACGACTACGCCCGCGCCATCCGTGTGTTTGAGGCCAAGGCCAAGACCGATATCAGTCTTGATGTGCAGGTGGCTGTCGAGAACGATGACCCCTTTGAGGTCGATGTGACCGACCGCCACGGTGTGCGCATCGTCTGCGTGAGTCTGCATGGTGGCAAGGTGGTGGCCAATGGCGAGACTGTGGGCAGCTATAAGCAGGGCGAATGGCTCAGTCTCAATATCCGCATCGTCGATGGTGGGGTAGAGGTGCAGGGTCATAAGTTGCTGGCCATGCACAGTGCCCAGCACCCAGAGCGACTGAGTCTGCGCACCGGCGAGTATCGCGACCTGCCCAACCGCAACACCCCCAACCAGGAGAAGTGTCCGCCGCTGCCCGGTTGTGATGAGCGCATAGCTCCGGCTATGTATATTATAGATAATGTACGCGTAGACTGACCGCGTAACAGATAGCACGCAACCCAAGATGACTGCCCCGCAGCGAGGCGTCATCTTGGGTTTTCTGTTGGTGGAAAGGGCGGTGGCGGATGGCTGCTTTCCGGTGATGATAAGTGACAGAAAACTGCTGGTCCTTGTTTCTGTTGTTGTCGTTTTCACTCCTGTCGTCGTGAAGGTAGGTAGTATCTTTATAGAAAAAACGAATAAATCGCTTTGTGTATCTCTCGGTTTTCACTACCTTTGCACCCGATATGAAACAAAGTATATTTAATTCACAATCATCCCTGCGCTTCAAGCGGTTCTCAAACAAGGGCTATGCGCTCTTTGCTTGTCTGGGCCGCGTGGTACTGGTGGGAGTGCTGACGGTGCCTACCCTCAGCCACGCCAAGGCGGGAACGCTGACCACACATGTGGAGGCAGCTGCCGACACGCTGAGCCGCAAGGAGATGAAGCTCGACGAGGTGGTAGTGACCGGCTCTCGGGCTCCGCTGACCGCTTTGCAGTCGGCCAAGATCGTGAAGGTCATCACGGCCGACGACATTCATCGTGCGGCGGTAGAGACTGTCAACGATGTGTTGAAATTAGCCACGGGCGTGGATGTCCGTCAGCGCGGTGGCTTTGGTGTACAGACGGACATCTCAATCAACGGTGGTACGTTTGACCAGATTACCATTCTCCTGAATGGCGTCAACATTTCCAACCCACAGACGGGTCACAACGCCACCGATTTCCCTGTTTCTCTTTCCGACATTGAGCGCATCGAGGTTCTCGAGGGTGCCGCTGCTCGTGTGTTTGGTACGTCAGCCTTCAGCGGAGCCATCAACATCGTGACGCGCCGCAACGAGGACAAGGGTCTCGACCTGAACCTCCAGGCCGGTTCGTTTGGCACCGTGGGCGGCGACGCTCGCGTGACGCTCGGCGGCAAGGTCAAGACGCATGTCAGCGCGGGCTATATGCGCTCCGACGGCGGTACGACCAACAGCGACTTCGACAAGGGTCATGTCTTTGCCGACGCCCGTATGAGTACGCGCCATGCCGACCTGGATTTCCAGCTCGGAGTGAGTCAGCAAGACTACGGAGCCAGCACTTTCTACTCGGCAAAGTACAATGACCAGTGGGAGAAGACCACTCATCTGGTGACATCGTTGGGCGCGACAATCAAGAACGTATATCGCGACCTGGAAATCAAGCCCACGGTGTATTACAACAAGTTCATCGACCACTACCAGCTTATCCACGGCAAGACCGGGGCTCAGGCCGGAGAGAACTATCACAACCTCGACGTGATGGGAGCTTCGGTCAACGCCCACATGAGTTGGCTCTTAGGTAAGACGGCTGTGGGTGCCGACCTGCGCCACGAACATATTCTGAGTACGGCTTATGGCGAACTGATGGCAGAGCGCGACTGGGAGAACATCCATGGCAGCGACCGCAAGTACGACCATAAGGGCAGCCGCACCAATGCCAGTTTCTTTGCCGAACACAACGTCATCCTGGGTGGATTTACCCTCTCTGCCGGCGTGTTGGCCAACCGCAACAGCGGACTTGACAGCCGTATGCGCTTCTATCCCGGTATTGACCTGAGTTATCGTCCTTCAGACGCGTGGAAACTGTTTGCATCATGGAACAAGGCACTTCGTATGCCTACCTACACCGACCTCTACACCGCCAATAGTGTGCAGCAGGGCGACCGCACGCTCAGACCCGAGCGCAACGATACCTATAAGACCGGTTTGAGCTACCGTGCACAGGGCGTAGAGGCCACCGCGAGTGCCTTCTACAGCCGTGGCAAGGACATGATAGACTGGGTATATGCCACAGCCGAAAGCACCAAGTACAAGGCGATGAACATAGGCCGTCTGACCAATATGGGTTATAATGTAGAGGTGGCTCTCCATCCCACGGAGTGGGTAGCCTCGTCGCCCATCACGGCAGTCACTCTCGGCTATGCCCGCATCCACCAGCGCCATGCTACTGACGAGCCTATCTATCGCTCGCTCTACGCGCTGGAATATCTGCGCGACAAGTTTACAGCCTCGCTCTCTCACCGCATCTGGCGTGCCCTCTCTGCCCGTTGGGATATGCGCTGGCAGCACCGCATGAACGGCTATCATCCTTATGCCAAGGTCGATGCCAAACTGCTGTGGCGCCAGCCCCGTTATGAGCTCTACCTGAAGGCCGACAATCTGACCGCTCACCGCTACTATGACCTCGGCGGCGTGCGTCAGCCCGGACTGTGGCTCATGGCTGGTGCGAGCATCCATCTGTAACACAGGCTGCAGAGAGTCAGGCTGCGGAAAACCGCAGCTGACAGTAATCATCATCATAGTATTAACCCTTATCCGCAATGCCCATAACCCGGCGTTGCGGATAATTATTTTTATGGTGTAGGTCATCTCCGCTGCGGCGTAGGTCATCTTGGGAGCGGTAAAGGTCATCTCCCGCTCGGTGAAGATACCCTCCAGCTATGTGGAGGTGGTCAGGGTGGTGGCGATGATGGTGGCGGTGGTGCTGCGGGTGGTAGAAACAAGAAGAGGAAGCACCTGCTGTCTCGGGTGCTTCCTCTTCGTCGATATGGATGGGGTGAATAGATGTCTGTTGTGGGTCATCGTCGCCACGGGAGGGCGATGCGGGCTATTTCTTCAACTTGAACGAGTTCTCGATGCTTATCACCTCGTCTTCGAAGGCCTTGTCGACCTTGATGCGCTTCTCTATCTGCGAGCAACTGTGGATGACGGTGGAGTGGTCGCGGCCTCCGATGAGCTTGCCTATACGTGAGGCGGGCATCTTGGTATACTTGGCGGTGAAGAACATGGTGAGCTGTCGCGGCACCACGTAGTCGCGCTTGCGGCTCTTGCTGTAGATGGCGCTCTGGGTCACTCCGAAGTGGTTGCAGACCTTCTCGAGGATGTCGTCGACGGTGAGCGGACTGTTGTCTGTCTTGATAGCCCGTTGTATGATGCGCTCGACGAGCCGCATGTTGATGGGGCACGAGTAGACCACGCTGTAGGCGAGCAGCGAGTTGATGACGCCTTCGAGGTCGCGCACGCTGCCGTTGGCTGTCTGGGCGATATAGGTGATAACGTCATCGGGGATGCTCAGCGCATCACGTCTGATTTTCGACTTGAGGATGTCCACGCACAGCTCTTCATTGGGCTTCTCCAGTTCGGCTATTAGGCCGCACGAGAATCGGGAGAGCAGACGGTCGTTCATATCCTTGAGTTCTACTGGAGAGCGGTCGCTGGCAAGGATGATGCGTCGTCCGTTCATGAAGAGGTGGTTGAAGATGTGGAAGAAGGTGTTCTGGGTGCCAGGCTTGCCCTCCCACTCCTGTACGTCGTCGACGATGAGCACGTCGATGGTCTGGTAGAAGAGGATGAAGTCGTTGATGGTCTTGCGCATCACGGCATTGGTGTACTGTACCTCAAAGAGTCGCGCGCTCACATAGAGCACTCGCTTCTCGGGATATTTGTTGCACACGTGTACGCCGATGGCGTTGATGAGGTGGGTCTTTCCACAGCCCGGGGGACCGTAGATAAACATGGGGTTGAACTTGCTGTTGTTGGGGTGCTCGGCTATCGACTGTCCTACCGACCGGGGCAGCTTGTTGCTGGCTCCCTCGATGTAGTTGTCGAACGTCTGCCGCGGGTTGAGCCTTGGGTCGAGTCGCTGAGGCCCCTGCGCTTCGCCGCGCTGAGGCTGCACCATGCGCTGGCGTTGGGGCTGGCGGGCTGGGGCAGCCTGCATCTCCGACTGCATCATCGGCGGTTCGCCTATCTCATTGTCCTGCGACTTTGCCACAAAGTATTGCAACTGCGTATGCTCACCAAAGACCTGGCGCAGCACATGGCGGAAAAGTTCTACATAATTGCCTTCTAGATATTCACAGACATAGCGACTTGCCACTTGGATAGTAACCGTCCGCTCTGCCTCCTTGTAATGGAGGAAGACCAACGGTTTGAACCACGTAGCATATTGCTGGGGGGTTACACTGTCGCTTATCAGCGCAAGAACCTCTTCCCAACGGGCGTCAGGAGTCACTTTCATCTGCGGAATAATCTTGTAGTCTCTCTAAGTTTAGCAATTATCTTTTATTCATCATCACGCTATTAGATTCACGGCAAGTAGATGACTTATCATTGTATGCTCGCTTGCTAATTGCAGTTCTGCAAATTTCGGAAAAAAAAACGAGATATGCAAATTTATCTTTTCTTACTTGTTTTTGTCATTTCTGCAACCATCAGATTATCAACTGTTTTCGCTGAGATGACGGCGGTTGTTGCCTGGGTGGCTATTGTGGTTGCGTAAATGGTTGATATTTAGTGCGTTTTCCGCTCTGGCGCCGTGAGCTTGGCTCCTGTAGTGAAACATCGTGCCTCTTGCGCCCCAAAGCCCATAAAGGCAAGCGCATCGGGGGCTGCCCGAGGTGCGTGAAACATACCCGCTGTTAATTTATACGAAATCTATATAAATAATGAATATCACTTTGGCGCGATTTTGATGCTTTGGCGCTCTGAGAGCCATAGCCCCTACCGTAAAACGGTCATTAGGCCGTTAGGTGATATTTTAATGACTGCTCGCAGTCTTTTGCCTTTTAATTCGCAATAGCTCGCTATTCCTGCTGTGGGTAACGCCTTCGGCTAATCGCAACACTTACAGCGTTGCAATAATAGTGGGGTATCTTACCCAGGGTAGCGTGCTTTCGCCCGCAACCCTGGGCTATGTAATCGCAACTCCTACAGAGTTGCCAAGGGTGCGTACCATCTACGATAGGCTACCCCATCATTGTATGCGCACAACACACCACGGGCAAACACCATTCCTCCATTGTGTGCGTACCATCAACGATGGACTCATATAATATCATTGGGTGCGTGCCGGCATCGATGGATTTCCCGTTTATTGACGTTGTGGGCGTTTCATCTACGATGGATTTGCTGTATGTTACCGTTGTGTGCGTGCCATCCACGTTGGATTTGCTGTATGTTACTGTCGGGTGCGTGCCGGCTTACTATCGCAAGCTATAATTCACACACAACCTTTAACTTATCCATTATTCAGTCATATTTTTTTTGTTTGCAGGAGGGACGTTGGCATAATAACAACGCAAGAAGCGATATACATCTTTTCACCAACATAAATTGTCTTTTATCCCAATATAAGTAGTGTATTCCTTTTTACGTGTCTTATGATAGTATGAATGACCTCACTTAGAAAATGGGGGAGCTATTTGAGTACTATAAATTTGAAAAATTAAATTCTGTCATCTTCCATACCCCATTAATACGCTTAAAATAACTCTTAAAGAAGCAACCAGTATATGGAATATATATATATTCTTCCATGGTCGAGTCTTTTAGTGTTGTATATCGTTTCTTAAAATTCTGGGAATAACAACAAGAGTCCGCCAGACTTAAATATAGATCGAAATCAGTTTTTTCATCCCAAACAAAGGTCTGTATCATCGAGTCAGCATATTCATCTCCGTTTGCCAAATATTCCATATACAAGTCACCATTGATACCTTCAACTTTGGCTTGAAGGCGTTTCTTTTGAAATTCTTTATCCTTATGAAATTTCTCTATAAATACGGAGAAATCCTCAAGAGGAATATTTTTCTTTATTTTCAACGTTTCTGTTTTACAATCAGCATTTTCTTCTTGAAATCGTTTTTGATTGTCAGAGCATGAATAAGTGCAGATGATGCAGATAGCATAATGGCATAAGATGAAACTCGCCCAGAATTTATTTTTTGTAATCATCATAATTAATATTTGTGTTAAAAGTAGGGATGAGAAGCTCTCCTTTGTCTCTTGGACAGGCAGGAGCAACAACTATAACTTCTGGAAGCGTTACTATTTTTTCTTCTTGCTTATCTAAGTAGTCCCTGATGTAATAGTGGCATGTGGGGACTGAGTCCCTGAAGGACACATATCCCCCATCGAAGAGCAGACGGCTGAGCACGCCGTCCTTATAGACCCTGTTGCCGGTATACTCGCGCCCCGTGTGCACCAGCAGGCTGCTGTCGCAGGCTATGTCGAACTCTCCGTCGGGCACGGCCGGGGTGTAGGGCGATTGTTTGTAGTCGTCAGTGCGCATTGTGGTATGCTGTTTTAGAGAATGTTGTTGCAATATATATGATTTTCTCCCTATACTTCAAGCGAACAGATAAAGATTATCGTAACGGGATGATATCGTCTGCCAATATACACTCACTTTTAGTGTATAGCAACGATTTCCATATGTTAAATCCGAGACATGCCTTTACAGCTTGTTTATCTACTATTATAATACGTTTCATAACCTCGTCTATCACCTCATCACGACAAAATACATAATAGGTAAAACTCTCATGAGGCTCTATCTCTTTTGTCGATAACATTGTATCGAAAGTATTTCGCAAGTCTATTGGTTTGTCAAATGTGTCTATCATTAATTGTCCAAGACTGAAATCGCCAATACGTCTAAAAAGGTGATGACTAATAATTTTTTTCTCATCTTGTTCATATCTAAAAAAATGTTCATCGTTATCATACCAAGTAACATAGGTAGTATTATCGCTCTTGTTTACTACCTCTATTTTATATAAACTTGTAACGGCATCCTGTCGCATAAGGTAATCTATGCGATACCGTATAGTTTTCTCCTGCCCAAAAGACATTGTTGGAAGAGTCAATACTATGAACAATACTCGTATAAATCTCATTATCTATTATTCTTTATAGTTTCTATTTTAGACTTCATAATTAAGTTGCGAAGTGTCGTGTTTGTGTCTATGGCTCTAATATATGAATGTGAAGCCATTTTATGATTATAGCCGCTCCTAAAATACAATAGAACATGCCCGTTTACTTCGTGGCTATATGCTTCGGCTCGACCATTTGGAGACAGACCTAAGTTTATATATACTTCCACATTGTTTGATGTGGAATTCTGTACGCCGTCATTGTCAGGAAATAAAGTCTTTCCCAAAAGTCCTGTCTCCCCTGTGGTCATCTCGTCTATAGAGACAAAGTTTCTATACTCTTCTTGTAAAGTGGAGAGTATCATGGCTATTTTTTCTTTTCCTTGCGGTCTAACTTGTTTCCCATCCGGGTCAAACGCATTCACGGGGTCATCCCCACACGATGTGTAGGGTGACACATCGTAGTACTTCTCGCACATCGGGTCCTTGGTGTTCCACCTTCCTGTGACGGGGTCGTAGTGGCGGGCACCGTGGTCGTACCAGTCAAGGCCATGGGTGCGGTCGAGTTCTTTGCCTATGTATTTGTAGGGTTGGGTGGCGTGGTCATTCCCTCTGCTTCCGGCAATGGCGAAAGCAGGGAGGCTCAGAGTGGTCATGAGCCCCAACAGCATTATGACAATCTGGCGGCGCATGGACTGGGGTTAAGATGTTTACATTGCAAATATAATAATAATGTACACGCGTGCCAAGGAAATCGGCAGGAAAGTGATGGTTGGGGGAGAAAATCGTATGATGCAGCCGCTGAGCCCCGATGTGGTCAAGTATATACTCCGCCGTATAGCGGTCTGAGGGCTTGCCTCCCTCCCGGTAGTCGGCCGCGGCGAGCCTCCCAAACGTATAATGTCACTTACTCTATGATAATTAATACTTTTGAGGGAATTTCTCGTTGGGCCGGATTGTATTTCTTGCATGAGTATGTGGAGGGAATCCCAAACTCTTTAATCCCAGAGTCTCTTTCTCTAAGGCCTTCTTTTTCGAAATTGTTAAAAAAAAGAGTTTCCCGTTTCATCAGATAACCTATGCGATTGCTGATAGATCCATATCTAATTTTTCCCCCAACTTTAATACCGCAATGGTTGTCATGATAATTTAGACTTATATCTGCATTCTCCGTCTTAAATAAAAAAATCTGGTCGAATACACTTATTTGCTCCTTACTCATCTTAATTTCTTTGATACCTTGTAAGATGGAATCTGCTATCTGATGCGATATATATACGGTGTCTGTATATGGCATTTCTGAGTATATTTCTTCCAAGTCTTCCATTTCCACATCTATATTGAAATGACCATAGTAATTAAAATATACTGCAGACCAAGTCCTTGGCTCAGAACATCCAACTATAGCCCCTAAAAGAGCTATCGTCATTGATAAAATACTGATTTTTCTCATTGTTGTTTATTCTTAAAAAGTTTATCTATCTCCTCCCAGCTAACAGGCTCTGTCAAGGTGGGAGACAGCCTCCCGGCCTTACAGCACACATGCACTATCTTATACAGATAATCCCCCTTCTTTGTCTAATCAACTATAAGGACAAGTATTTTAGAATACATTGTTATCCTTTTTATGTCGAATGAGGGCATGTGGTAATCTTTGGGTAGTCCATACTTTCGTACTTCTGGGAAAAAAACAATTCATCTTTTGTAAAGTAATTATAATAGCCAGATTTCCACCTTAGCAGATAAATCGCTTTGCTTGATAATAATTTATTTTTTATTATTTGATTTATTTTCCACGTACATTCATTACCTCTATTCCTAATGCCAAGAATATCGTTGTCCTTTTTCATCAGAAAACTTATGTCATAAACCATAGTATCTGTTTCTGTTGATTTTTGTATTTCTGAATTAATGGTGTCAAATAGATTCCTTGACATATAAATAGTATCTGTAAAAGCTCTCTTGTCACAGTCTTTCTCATAATCCTTTATGCCAATGGCATGGTTTCTGTCTATGAAACCATGATGATAGAAGAATATAAAATGGTCATAGCACTTCTCCGTACAAGACGACATATAACCAGACAAGAATGTAAAAGCAATTATGTTTATATAAAAAATGGCTTTAGTTTTCATTGTTACTCAGTTTTTTCTTTTTATGCGTAGTAATTGGGCTTTCCGTTTCATATGAGTTTCCATAATGATCGTTTCTTGTACCTTCATTATTTGAAATGGCGGTTTGAGTCTCCCCCCGTCGAAGAGCAGATGGCTGAGCACGCCGTCCTCATAGACCTTGTTGCCGGCGTACTCGCGCCACGTGTGCACCAGCAGGCTGCTGTCGCAGGCTATGCCGAACTCACCGTCGGGCACGGCCGGGGTGTAGGGGTTCAGGTAGTAGTCGGCCCTCAGCTTCACCCCGTCGGCCGAGTAGGTGTAGTCTATGTGGCTGCTGTCGTCGTATGTACGTATAGTTGACATAGGCGTTTATGTTAAATGTCTGTTATTCATATACACTTGTTGAAAGGCCTTCTCTTTTTTCATTCTTGAGCCATTCATAATACTCGTTTTCTATCTTTTCATCATGGAGATTTTTAATCATGTGATGGTTTAATGTTCTTATGAGCAACTTGAAATTCTCACTTAATTTAATTAGATGGTCTCCTATATGAAGTGGACGATTCGCATATACACCTTCGGATTCGATTGAAGTAGTAACTCTTCCTTTTTTCTTATAGTATCTATCTATCCAAATAGGAGGTAATTCACTAAAAAATCCACCTTCTTTCTTTTTCTTAAGTACATATTTTCTTGCTGTGTTTGAGATGAAAAATGAGTCTATAGATAGTACGATATATTTTTCTATAATCGGTCGCACTTTGAATGGCATTGTATATTCGTCATCGTCATCGCTACATTCTGGCGATATGGCTTTCATCTTCATACAATACTCTGTAGGGGTTATCTTGATTTTGACAGAAGGGAACCTGAAATCATAAAAGAAAGTGCAATATACTATTACAGAGTCGAGTCCCCTCACCTTCAACCTGCTGCTCATATACTGCTCATAAGTTTGTGCATGACATGGCACAAATGCAAACATAAATAAATAAAATAACAAAGCTCTCATTGTTTACGATTTTTATAAATATAATATTGCTTTTTTACAAAGCTTTGGTATTCGAACTGTAGTTTTGTCTGCTACAAAATCTTCTATAAATGTCTGTAATCTTCAAGTTTTATTTCTGTTGTATCTGTTTTTGTTATCTCATAGAGATAAAACGTGTTGGTCCTTTCCGTATCATGGACAAGATTAAAAATGTGTATGCCATCCTTTGCAGGTGCATAACTATGGCAGTCCTTGTTATATTTGATGAATCGATTGTCATAGAAAGGAATAACTACACACTTTTTCGGAAGTTTTCCTATGACAGGGCTGTTTACTTTTAGTTCTTTTATAGGAACGACACTCCGTTTCTCGTTTCCTGTGGACTGTAAGTCTTGTATGCTTAAGTTGGCTCTGATGAAGACCGTATCGTTTTTTTCTACAAACACGAGAGAGATTACCTTCCAAAAGGCATCACGTGCTATGATATCTATATCATGTCCTTTTCTGCTCTTGTACATTTCAATATGTAATGTATTGTCTCCTACTTCGGCTATTTTCATACAATATCCAACGCTCTTTAATTGAGCAACAACACATTTTTTTTCTGGGAACAGAGTATGGAAGAATATCCATGATACAACTATTATCATGGGAGCTGAGTACAGCGCTATAATGAATATATAATGTTTCCTTTTCATATATTGCAACTTTGTTATTAGTTTCCACAAAGCAGACAGACTCGTTGCTATTGAACGCATCAGGTTGTCCATCTTTTGATTGTTATTAGTACTGTTATAGCCTAAAACCCATCCATAGTACTCTGCATTTCAAGTTGATATACCTTCTCATGATTTGCCTTAGCCGTCTCTGACTCTTCGTAGCAAATTACCCTGCGTTCCTCTTTATCATCATATTGCTTATCTTTAGTGTTAGACCTGTCGTCAAAATCCTTATGACAGTATGTCTCCCATTTTATAAGGTGAAATCATAACTATTTGAACTGTAGTTTTTTGTCTTCCAAGTCTGTTAATTCTTGATTTCTGGCGGTGTAAACTTTATAGGACTCTTTATGCGTGTCACAAAAAATATGGTGTCTGGCCGTGTCAGAACCAATAATTTCCCATTGCTCCTTCCTATATAAATAGCACGATATAAAAAGTTTGGAATTTCGCCCACAATAGGAGTACCATCCATAGAATCAATGAGAGTATCGCGAGAATGTGTGGCGAGGTAGTCTAATAGCTCATCTGTGTACATTCTCTTTCCACCATTAAGTGAGTCTATCAAATAAACAACTTTGTGGTTAATAATGATGGTATCTTTCTTTCTACCATATATCAGAGGATAATAAGCAGGGCCTACCAATATCCCTTTTTCTATGTTTCTTGTCATGCAGGGTGTATTAAACCACTTGGCAACAATATATGAATCATATTTTTTGTAACGATTCATATAGTCACCTATTATTTTCCGCAAGCCTACATCTGTTTTGATAGATAGTAGTGGAATACTATCTCCCAGTTTACACTTCTCTTTTTGTATATGTGATACCTTCCCCATTACTATACAAGACACTAATATGATTATCGTCCCTGCAAAAAGGTATTTCTGTTGTGTTTTGCCCATAAAGCCAAATTTATTTTGCCGTTAAACAAGTTTTTATTTAATATTTTAATATCTATATCCGCATAGTATGGTGATATGCCGTAGTATTTCTCGCACATCGGGTCCATGGTGTTCCATCTTCCTGTCACGGGGGCGTAGTGGCGGGCTTCGTGGTCGTACCAGTCATGGCCGTGGGTGCGGTCATGCTCTTTGCCGATGTACTTGTAGGGCTGGGTAGCGTGGCTGCTCTCTCTGCTTCTGGCAATGGCGAAAGCAGGGAGGCTCAGAGTGGTCATGAGCCCCAACAGCATTATGACAATCTGGCGGCGCATGGACTGGGGTTAAGATGTTTACATTGCAAATATAATAATAATGTACACACGTGCCAAGGAAATCGGGGGAAAAGTGATGGCTCGGGGCGAAAAAGTATGATACAGCCTACTTGAGGCCTGATGTGGTCAAGTATATGGCCATCTTAGTGTACGGATATATCCAAAAGAGGCAGACACCGTAGCTTGACGGTGCCTGCCTCTGATATCATTGACCAGCCCGAGGCTTAGTCTTTCTTGCAGTTACAGGGAGTCCAGGGCTTGAGCTGCTTGAAGAAGTCATTGCCCTTGTCGTCGACGAGGATGAAAGCGGGGAAGTCTTCGACCACAATCTTCCAGATGGCCTCCATACCCAGTTCGGGATACTCTACACACTCGATGCTCTTGATGCTGCTCTGTGAGAGTACTGCTGCCACGCCACCGATGGTGCCGAGGTAGAAACCGCCATGCTTCTCGCACGCATCGGTAACCATCTGGCTGCGGTTGCCCTTGGCTATCATCACCAGACTTGCTCCATGAGACTGGAATTCATCTACATAGGGGTCCATACGGTTGGCTGTGGTGGGGCCCATTGAGCCACAGGGATAGCCAGCCGGTGTCTTGGCGGGTCCGGCATAGAGTATGGGGTGATCCTTGAAGTACTGTGGCATCTCCTCGCCGGCGTCGAGACGCGCCTTGAGCTTGGCGTGAGCGATGTCGCGGGCTACGATGATGGTACCCTTGAGGTTGACGCGGGTAGAGACGGGATACTTGGTGAGCTCGGCACGCACGGCGTCGATGCCCTTGTCCAGGTCTATTTCAATGCCCTTGGCGTCTTCTCCGGGGCGACGATACTCTTCGGGGATGAGGTCAGAGGGGTTGGTGTCCATCTTCTCGAGCCAGATACCGTCACGGTTGATCTTGGCCTTGATGTTGCGGTCTGCCGAGCAGCTTACGCCCATACCGATGGGGCAGCTTGCGCCGTGGCGGGGCAGACGTATTACACGAATGTCGTGTGCCAGATATTTGCCACCAAACTGTGCGCCAAGACCAATTTTGTGTGCCTCGTGCAGCAACTTCTCTTCAAGGTCAATATCGCGGAAGGCGCGGCCCGTTTCGTCGCCCGTAGTAGGCAGGTTGTCGTAATATTTGATAGAGGCCAGCTTCACAGTGAGCAAGTTCTTTTCAGCACTTGTACCACCAATCACAAAGGCAATGTGATAAGGCGGGCACGCAGCTGTACCCAGACTCTTCATCTTCTCTACCAAGAAGGGGAGCAGTGTGCCCTCGTTCTGAATGGTAGCCTTAGTCATGGGGTAGAAATACGTTTTATTGGCAGAGCCACCACCCTTTGCCACCATTACAAAGCGGTATTCGTCGCCCTCAACGGCTTCGATGTCGATTTGTGCCGGGAGGTTGCACTTGGTGTTCACCTCTTCGTACATGCTCAACGGGGCATTCTGGCTGTAACGCAGGTTTTCTTCGGTATAAGTCTTATAGACACCTTTCGACAAAGCCTCTTCGTCGCAATAACCAGTCCACACCTGCTGGCCTTTTTCGCCATGGATGATGGCCGTACCCGTATCCTGACAGAACGGAAGAACGCCCTTGCATGCCACTTCCGCATTGCGCAGGAACGTCAACGCCACATATTTGTCATTGTCGCTGGCCTCTGGGTCGTGCAAAATCTTCGCCACTTGTTCATTATGAGAACGACGCAACATGAACGACACATCGCGGAACGCCGCGTTTGCCATCGCCGTCAATCCCTCGGGAGCCACCTTCAACACAGGGTGCCCTTCAAACTCGCCGACCGACACATAGTCTTTGGTCAGCAAATAATATTCAGTATCGTCCTTGCCCATCTGGAACATCGGAGCGTACTTGAACTCAGGTGCATTTGCCATAATCGTTTTTGTTTTAAATTGAGATATTGCTTGTCTCTGCGCTCGCCTTTCACTATCTTTGCAAGTACGAAAC
>OFMT01000101.1_pt1 | contig 82241 bp, 130 predicted proteins | sample 1541891 | NCBI WGS metagenome assembly OFMT01 (sample SAMN04209230, study PRJEB22552) | human gut metagenome | biome: gut; material: feces | host: Homo sapiens | place: USA: Oklahoma | reverse complement strand
CCCCGAGAAATTTTGAGGACTGACTGGACACCTTATGATCTAACCAGCCCTTCCGGGCGAAGGATTGAAGTAAAATCTGCCGCTTACCTTCAATCTTGGAGCGAGGACTACTTTTCACACATTATTTTTGACATCGCACCAAAGCGAGCATGGAATCCGCAGACAGGTTATTCTCCTGATCGGAGCCGTCATTCTGACCTGTATGTCTTTTGCCTGTATACTGCCAGAAGTCGCGAACAATCCATAAGAAATCTTAATCTCTGGGAATTTTATGTATTACCTACTTCTGTTCTGGACCAGCAAAGGCCTAACCAGAAAAGTATAGGTTTGAACTCTCTCCTTTCTCTGAAGCCGATAAAAACAAATTTCCAGGATCTCAGAAACATTATCGAAACCATTACATTGTAACAGGAGATGATCTATTGAAACTACCGAACGGCTATGGAAGCGTAACTAAATTATCTAGAAACCGGCGTAAGCCATATCTAGCCAGGGTAACTCTCGGCTGGATTATAAACGAGGAAACCGGGAAAGCAGTCCAGAACAGAGTTACTATCGGAACCTTTAAAACCAAAAAAGAGGCTCTGCAGGCTTTAGCCGAATATGGAGCCAACCCCTATGATATTCAAAACAACAATATGACTCTGGCCGAGCTTTATGAGAGATGGACAGCAGCTTACTTTCCCACACTTGAAAGTGATTCTTCTTCCAGGACGATCATTGCTGCCTGGAGATATTGTCACGCTATCCAGGGGATGCGTGTGAAGGATCTGCGTGCCCGCCATATAAAAGGAATCATGGAAGACGGATATGTAATTCAAAACCGGGGTAAGGATGCCGGAGCTAAGGTGCCTGCATCTCCTGGAACGAAATCCAGAATAAAATCCATGTTTAACCTCATGCTAGACTATGCTATGGAATATGATCTTGTCTCCAAAAACTATGCCCGTACCTTTGAACTCTCAAACGATATCATCAAAGAAAAAGAAGAGGCTAAACGTGGCCATATCAATTTCAACGATTCCGAAATGAAAGCTCTATGGAATGCTGTTGGCAATGTCAAATTTGCGGACTGGGTGCTTATACAATGCTACATGGGGTGGCGTCCCCAAGAAATGGGGCTGCTAGAATTAAAAGATGTTGATTTAGAAAAGTGGTGTATTACTGGAGGCATGAAGACAGACGCAGGAAGACACCGTACTGTCCCGATTCACACTCGAATCCGCGAACTGGTAAAAAGAAATTATAATGAATCTATTGCTCTTGGAAGCGACCGTCTCTTTAATGATCCGGAAGCAACCAAGGGTGGCATGAAGATCACCTACGACAAATATGCTGGCCGGTTTGATAAAGTTGTCACTGCACTGAATCTTCGTTCTGAACATCGTCCGCATGATCCCCGCACAACATTCATTACAATGGCAAAAAAAGCAGGCGTGGACGAATATGTTGTGAAACGTCTTGCCGGTCACAAAATCACAGACGTAACCGAAGCAGTCTACACAATCCGCGATGTTGAATGGCTCAGAGATGAAGTAGAAAAAATGCCGTAGCCCTTGTGGTTGCGGCATTTCTTTGCCTATAAATGCTCCCTCTTTTTGTTTCCTTCACCTTGTTACCTACACGTTACCTACTCGTTGCCTACCTTGCTATTTTCAGGGCTTCTCACAATGTTTCAAATACTTTTTCATTTTTGTGATCTAAATTAACAAAAGTGCCGCAAACCCTTAGATTTACGGCACTTTCAACGCGCTTACACTTTATATGAAATTGTCTGAATTAGAATTTACCAGCTTTAGCAGCTTCCTCAATGGAAACAGCAAAGTCTGCAAATTCAGGAGCTATCGGTCATTTTGTTACCTGCTTGTTTCCTATTCACCAATTTTGGTACTTTTTCAGCACTTCTCAGACCAATTTTGCGTCTCAATTCCGTCATAAACATATCCTGTTTCCTGCCAGAATTTCATTGGTGATATGTAATAGTCGTACTGACTACTGCCGTCCTTCTTGAACGCTACCCCAAACGTGAGCAGTCCTTGAATTATTCCCTGTCTCACAAACTGAGGATCTTTCTTCATCACTCTTGCAGCTACATTCACCGGTACATTTTCGCCAGTAAACTTTGGTACTTCTAACCATATCCTTTTTTCGTTCATCTGTCAACTCCTATATTTTACCACATTGTTTCCCGCTGAATTTCTATTCTTCTTTTGTATTATACATCCGGATCCTGAGTGAGTCGTCTCGTCAATACGGCCTCATTCATCACTCGCCTTTCTTGCTTTCTAAAAACCAAAGGCGAACAGTGTCAAATTCCATAAGCAAGGCTATGTCAAGTCGTCTGCTCAGTTTGCGATCGACTTCTTTCACTTTATACTTTTTGAATATATAATCTCCTGTTGTTCTGGAATTATTGACCTGTGCAGATGTGCAGTGTAGCTCTTCTTTGATTTCTCCAGCTGTCACATTTTCCATCACCAGCACGCCCGATCTGTCTCTCACCTCATACAATTTCGGAACCATCTTTCCTCCTTAGTGTCCGGCCAGAAACGTGTTTAACATTCTCGTTCTCCAGTCCGGTGAATTCTTGCTTTTCCACTTTTCGCAGGTGTCATCATCCTCTATCAGGATTCCTTTGCGGTCACACAGTCCGTTATCGTTTTCAATGCAAGTTTTACACGTTTTATCTGTCATCTTCTTCACTCCAATCTAATTTCTGACCGCACTTATTGCAATAAAAATCTGATTTATAAAGTCCTTCTCTCTTGCAAACTGGGCAGTTACCTTTTGTCGTATAATATCTGCCAGAAAAATCAAGAATAGATTTTATATTATTTAGTTTCATTGGAATCTGCTTTTTTAATGCCTTAACTGCAACCATTCTAACTTCATGTGTGCATTTACCACCATAAGCCGTGCTATCATAACTTAATTCTTTTAATGCTTCTTCTGGTTTCATTTTTTCATCTCCTCTAACTTATTCACAGCTTCTTCGCGGGTGAGGAATACACTTTTTTCAAACTCGGAAACGTTAAATATTCTTTTCTGTCTATTTGTTTTGAATATAATGCCATTGTCAGAAATTTCTATCTTTCTTATTCCTTGCTTTGAAACATCTTTTCCGACAATGATGAAAACAGAATCGCCAACCTTACACGGTAATCTCACAAGCAAGCCCTGTTCTTCTAAGTCTTCGTAATCGCAGAGTTTTCGTGCTGCCGAAATGTAATCGTGCTGTTTAACCCAGACATCTGATTCTCCGTCTGATGCAATACCATATCTTTCTGTTAATCTCTCCATCTACTTCACCTCTTATCGCTTGCTTTTTATCGCTCATTTTCATCGCTTGTTTTTGTAATTTCTCTCAAGCAGGCATTCCAACCGTCGGCAAATAAGTTTTTCTGCACTTCGTAATTGCTCACGGGTGCAGTTGTACTTTTCTTCTCTGGTAACAGCTTCAATGGACACCAAACAGGTTTTGATTTACTTTCACAATCATAATGTTCTTCTGTTATAAGAATTTCATCGCAGTCTAAACAGTCAGCTAATTCACACAAACCCTCATATTCAAGTTCGCCGCAGTATGCAGTTCCGAACGGGCAATCATAGCAATTCTCTGGTGTATTCATCACTAACGCTGATTTACTCATCTGATTCCTCCTGTAATAATTCTGGATTGTCGAAAATATTTCCAACTACTTCATAATGTTCAAGATCAAACTTATCAATATATTCTCTATCCGTGCTACCAGTTTCGTGTGCTACCCATCCGGCAACACCCCATTCAACGGTTTCATATGTCACATCCTCTGGATAGGATTCGTCCAAGTGTGCCATCAGAGTATCATTTTCCCATATCTTGTTTCCGCTCTTGTCGCAAAGTCCTGTAAATTGGCAGAGGGTTTTTGGATCAACTTCAAACCACCTAATTACAGGAGTACAAAAAACCTCAAATATATCACTGTAAATGGATATATTAATACCAACGAATGTCTTGCCATTGCATTCCGCATAACATCCCTCAACCCATTCACCATTATCAATTCGCTTTCCGCGGAAAAGAATTTCTCTCATTCGTTTTTGCCCTCCTTCATAAGCTCGATTGCTTTATCTAATGCATTTCCTACATTTTCATAAGCAACATCTAGTTTTTTATCTCCTGTGTTTGCTATTGAAAACTAATACATCGCCTTTAAATCTTTCAATTGCTTCACAACCTTGTCCACATCAAAAGCTGTCGGCTGTCCATCAATTTCCATGAGTGTACTCAGTAAAGCAACATCCGAGTCAATCATTTCTTTTTCTGATTCTAACGGTTTCAAACATTTTATTATATTTTCTTTTAATAAGTCTGCATCAATCAGTCTCATAATCTTCGCACTCCTCTGCATATTCATAACTGTCCATATCGTCGCATTTGCACTGGCAGGAATCCTGTTTAGTACAGCAGATGCAGCACTCTGTTTCACCGTCTGGACACTCTAATTTACATCTTCCCATTAATCCAGTCTCCCTCTTTTTCGAAAATTGACATTTCCATTGATTATTCCATCCATATCTTAGAATCAATATAAATAACAATCAGATCTTCTTCGAGTGCAGTAATCTGTGTGGCTGTGTTTTCTTTTATCTCTTCAAAAGTGTCTTTTGTATAGTATCCGCAATTTCTGTTTGTAGAAAATATAAGTTCACAGTCGTGCTCGCCTCTGACTTCTACCATTGTTTTCTTATCTATAACGTCCAATAACTGCTTTACTGTCATGTTTAGTCCTCCTCCCGCATGATTTCCTTTACGCATTTTCTACAGTAACAGCATTCAAGCCATTACAACTGGTTTCTTTCTGTACTTCATGCTTCCACCTCACTATCCTCTGGCATCTGGAATATCATTTTTTTCATAAAATCTTTTCTAATAGTTTTTGCAATTAATGTATTATCTTTTCCCCTCTGAGATTCACTGGCCGATTTGCAGACATCAGGAAGAAGAATTTCATTTAATTTTGCATCTGCATAGGCTTCCTGAATCACGTCCAGTACTTTAAGGGCTTTTGTTTTGGTGGAATAATGTCCAACTGGGCACACACAATCCGTTATATTAAACCCTTGCGCACATTCCCAGAATCGCAGTTCTCGTGTATTGTTAAGATTGAGCAATCGGCTTTTATCCTGACTTCTGATTAACATTTCACGTCCTCCTAATATCTATCAAATTCAATGTTGTTGTCTGAATAGAATCTGTATGAATCATCTCTAATTTTCTTAACTTCACGCATGATAATTTCTTTTGTTTTACTGACAGCTTCCTTAAAATCCTCTGTTCCGAGATCGTAGTTTAAAATATCCAATGCACTACAGTTGAGAAACAGTGCATCTCCGTAACCAACGTATTTGTGGATAACAATTCCTAAAGAATTGTATTTCAAGGCGAAAATACTTCCAGTTTTAGGTTCTTCGTCATACTTGGCGTTACTTTTAAACTTCATTTTTCTCCTATCCAAATGCTACCTGTCCGTTATTCTGCATGTAAATCATCGGCGCAGCTTTGCGCTCTCCGACTTTCAGATACGGGCAATTAGCTTTCACAAGTGCTTCTGCCATAACTGGCACAACACTGTTCCCGATTCTTGCTACCTGTTTTGCAATCGGGTAATTTCTCCATTTATAGTCCCGATCAATTATGTAATCTTTCGGAAATCCCTGCATCACCTTTAATTCTTCCGGCTTTAGCATTCTGAGAAAGATATCTGAAATAATGTATTTTTCTCCATGGATATCAACCAGGACATTTACTAGACCGAATCTATCTTTTGTGGTGATAGTCCCGAGTGGCTCATTAAGCACCTGTCCGCATCCTGTCCCATAATATTTAACCAGAAAAGCGGATATCACACCGAAGTGACCGGGTGATGTGGTTATTGTATGCAAGGGTTCATCGCATCCTTGACCGATTCCAGTCTTGTAATACTTCGTGATAAAAGCTGTCACAAGCCCGTATCTATTTGATGTGTCAATAGTCTTAATCGGCTCAGTCAGTAATTGCCCTCTGGAATCGCCTTGCCTGGTTTCTCCGTGATATTGAATTATGAATGCTAATGCATCTTTATTCTTCACAATGTAAGGATCTGGATTATCAACGATATATTTTTTGATTCCATTTGCAATGCGTTTCTGCGTCGCTTCTGCCAATTGTTTCGGACGGTCAAAGATGCTTTTGCCTAAGTCTGACCAATCAATGTAGTCTCCGCACTGTTCATATCGTTTCAGGCCGTCTATTCCGAAACGATTATGCGTAGGATTTGGCCATACTATCTGTTTTCCGTCTCTGCGAAACACTGCATACCAACGTTTCCTTGTAGTCGGTGCTCCATAATCCGCAGCTACCAGTTCCCGACTGTTAAATTCATAACCGATATTTTCCATTGCTGAAATGAATTTTCGATAATCTTCACCGGCTCTTTCCTTGATCGGATGCCCTTTCTCGTCCAATGGTCCCCATTGCTGAATTTCTTCCACGTTCTCCATAATGATTACATCTGGAAGAATTGCCTTTGCGTGTTTATATACAGCCCATGGAAGAATGCGAAGCCCCTGTTTCCTCGGCTGACCGCCTTTCGCTTTTGAATGGCTTGTACAGTCCGGGGAAGCCCACATCAACGCTACGTGCTGATTTCCGACGTATTTCTGCAAATCTACTTTGAAAATATCCTCTGTCAGATGCAGTGTTCCAGGGTGATTCGTCTTGTGCATCAGGATAGCGTCGGGGTCATGGTTGATTGCTATGTCTACTGATCTGCCGAGTGCCATTTCGATTCCTACAGACGCCCCTCCGCCACCGGCAAAGCAATCTATAATTAAATTACGCTCCATATCTCTTAATTAACTCCTTATAATCATCACAAATCCGAATATGGTGCTTCTTTTCCAGATTATCAACCATTTCAGACAATGATGTTTTCCCAGAATTAATATCATTGATGTAGTTATTAATTCTTTTTACGGACTTCATGTAACGTTTCCATCCCCATCCATGCAATTCATGCATTACATAAAACAAAATCACAAAATTCAGCACGTCAGACCAGTTCTTTCCATCCTCGAACCCATCATCAAAGGCTTTCAACTCCATCTCTTTTAACTCTTTCTGACAGTTCTGGATAGACTGTGCAAACATATTAGCCTGCTGATTCGTATACGGAATGAATGCTTTCTTTTTTTGCTTAATCTTCAGTTTTCCCATCCAACAGCCCTCCTTATTTTCTGAGTCAGAATGTCAAATTCCATCAACATCCTGCGATCATTCTTGTTTGAGTATGTGATTGTTTGCTGTCCATCATATATGACCGCATATCTTCCGTTAATGTCATATGTCCCGCTGATTGCCTGCGATATCTGACTTCTTGTCTTTCCTGTCAATTCTGATATTTCAGCAATCGTCAGCTCCCCGATATACTTTGAACCGTCGTATACGTCATACAGTTTCATGTTTCTTTACTCCTATCAGTTCGTATGTCCTGTGCGAACCAGTTCCGTGAAATACAATCAATCCATCGTCCTCGAACTGCCTTAGATGCCTTTGAACGGCACTCATACTGATATCTAGTTCCTCAGATATCTTCTTGGTTGTTGGAGTACCTTTGTGAGACATTGCGTATTTACGGATGAAATAATAAATATCCTTGCGGTTCTGAATCCATTGCATGTGTTTTTGATGTCGTAATGCGTCCATATTCACGATTCCTTTACAAAAAATCTTCTATGCTTATCTGACTGTTTTCCTCAAAAACAAGCATTTCTTCTTTTGCTCTCTTAAAGAAATTTCTATCAATTTCAAAGCCGAAAGCATTTCTTCCTATTTCATGTGCAGCTCTTAACGTTGTCCCGCTTCCGCAACATGGGTCTATTACTACATCTCCGGGATCAGTAAACGTTTCAATCAATCTTTTTAAAAGTTTGACTGGCTTTTGTGCCGGATGAATTTTAGGAATATCTTTTCCATCTTTCTCCCAATCGAACCAGTTAAAAACCATGTGCCCTGTACCTCTGATTGTTTTTCCGTTTTCGTCGATCTGAACGCCGTTCCTAAACTTAGGAAGCCTGTCTCTGTAAAACAATAATGCGTATTCCGTAGCTCCAACCACACGCATATTCGCTTTTAATACTTGAGGGCTGTAATTTTTTATGAAAACAAGTGGGATATAATGTACAAAACCATGTTTTTCAGCAGCTTTAATCAATGTTTGCGTTTGTTCAAACGAGCAAAATACAATCATACATGGAGAATTGCTACTTCTTCCTCTTGGCACAGGTGTTGTATCTTCTTTTTTTAACATTCTTGAGCAAAAGTGAAAGTATTCATATAAGTTAAAATTAAAATCTGAATTAAAGGCAGCTTTTCCCGCCAGTTTACTTTCACCATTTTTATTATCCCCCCCTACGTACCACATAGGGTTGCTCCCGTAAAAATTATTTGCTACATTATACGGAACATCAGCTATAACAAGCTGTGCTCTTGGAATTGCATATTTCTTGTAATTTTGCATTGAATCTCTGTATATTTCGCATTTTAATTTCATATTTCAAAGAAGCCCGGTGCACCCTTACGTCACATGAAGGCAAGCTCCTTTCATTTTTTTATTCGTATGTTTTCTCATCAATCAAGTTCTGAAACTTTTCAAAAGCCCGGATTGACACTTTATTGCTCTGCTTTTCTGGTTTCAGTGAAACTTGCAAGTGTGTGTCTATGATGTGTGATAGTTCTCTGGCAAGGGATTTCTTGCCCTGCTGTACACCTTGCATATATGTCTTTGGCGGTTTATACTGTCCTGTTACTTGCTTTCCTGTCGACTGCCCACCTGCTGTGATGTTATACATCTGAAAACCTTTGTCAGCAAAAGATTTGATCGTTTCAATTTCTTTCTGGTCGAGTTCGCTCTTTTTGCAGGTCATATATGTAAGTTTCCATCCAGTAGGATTATTTTCACTGTAAAATTTATGTTTTTTAAGGCTTAACGCTATGTGATCGTATTCTCCTAAATGGCTCGCACATCTCTCACAAAGGCTAACTGCCTGCCCTACGTAGCTTCTTCTTATTCCTGCTTCATCAGTTCTGCAAAAAGCATATATGCCGCTTGAATATGGAATACCCGGGCATATTTCTCTTATTTTTTTCTCACGTTGACTTTTCATCATATAAATTTGTCTGTAATTTATTTTTTTCATTATTAAAAACTTATCACCTCGATTCATTTTCGGTGTGTCTTTGATACCATTATGATACCACTTCGATACCTGCATTGCAAGATAAAAATGATACCACTTTGGTATCTGATTGACACCGACAGGCAAAAATGCTACAATGTTCTAAAAACAAGGGAGGGATTTCACATGACCGTCAAGTCTGATAAGACCAGAACTAACATCACGTTCCCAATACAGCTTAAAGAACAGCTTGAGCAGATTGCCAAGCAGGAGAACAGGAGTTTTAATAATCTGGTCATTACTGTTCTCCAAGATTTTGTAAAAAGTGCCGATAAATAGTCGGTGCTTTTTTATTTAACTGTTATTCTCTCTATCATCCTCTACAGCCTCACCAAGGCAAGCCATAACCGGTCCTGACTCAAGCAAGCATTCTCTTTCTCTGGTATTTTTACCATCATTTGAGCGCCAATCGCCAACAATGTATAGACTTGCATTCGCACTTAAAATGTCTGTGTCCATATTCCAATATTTAATGTGAATTTCGTATGCCGCATTTGCAGAGATCACATATCTGTAAATGCCTTTGGTAACTTCTTTCCAGTCTTTCAAATTTGTTGATATCATATTTAATTCTCCTTATATGGCTCTGGGTACGGCATCCATGCCACTACTTTCCCGCCAAGTTTTAATAAATCATTTTTCCATTTACCATCTACTGTATGCGCGCTTTGAACAAACAAATTCTGCTTAAACAAAATTGTAACCAAAACATCTTCGGAAATTTTCTCGAACATTGCTTCTTTCCATTTACTTGTCCCTTTAAACTTAGCAAACATTGAATCTCTTTCTTCTGGCATTTTCTCACTTAATGGAATCCATCTATTTTTCATTTCTTTCTCCTTTCAAAACGGACATAAATTCAAATCAACATCCAGCCCCGGTCTGGCGATCTGCACCAGAACATCATCCCCGGCAACGTCCTGTATCTCTTTCTGCATCACTTCCGGGTCTCCCCATCCCTCTGACAGGTGGCACAGCGTTATAGTTCTGAGTGAAGCGGTCTTGTTCACTCGGATAATCTCTTTTACAGTAGATAAGCTGCTGTGCCCCCGGATGGAGTGTTCAAACTTAAACGAATCCTGCTCCGTTGATTCGTCAAGATGATTACATTCTATAAGGAAGTGATTTATTCTCGTGTTCTTGAATGTGAACGGCAAATATGAGAAGTCTGTCGCATATATCAGTCGTCCGCATTCTTCGTGAGATATCAGGTATGCAAAGTTTGGTGTCTTGTCGTGTGGGACGTAGAACGGTGTTACCCGGAACGAACCTATGTCCTTCGATTTCTTTTCTGGTAAGTCAATCATCAGCTCACCAGAGATTGTGTTTACACTCTCAACTGTCTCGTCATTGGTGTAAATTTGAATGCCTGCGTTCAATATTTCTTTATACGACTTCTTATGGTCGCCTTAACCATGTTCATGACTTAATAAGCAACCTGAAACATCTGATATCCTGTATGAGATTCCTTTTAAAATCTCTGGGTATTTGCATCCACAATCCAGAAGTAAAATTTCGCCAGATTCGGATTTAAGCGCATAGCAGTTTCCCGGCTGACTACCTGTATTTATTACTCGCATGAACATTTTGAATCACCTCACTTTCTGTTTATTTGTAGCTATTTAAAATTAAAGAAGCAGTTTCTCCAATCATATTTTTATCGTCCTGCTGATATGGAGGAGTTCCGCGCCATAATTCTTTCATATCTTTTAAATCTGTAGCCGCCATTGCGTCCCTTATTAATTGAAGCTCTTTAAGCGATAATTCCACAGTCACAATGGAATCCCAATTTATTTTCTTTCTTCCTACCTCTTTCATACTTCATCATCCCCCGGGAACCTGAACACGATGTTTGCCGGTTCAAATTTTATATCTGGACTGTTAACCATGGTTTTGATGATTCCAAAACCTCTTGCAGCCATTTTTATACATTCCTCGTAATCGCCATCACTCATTTCAACGTTTTGTGATAAAAACATTCCTGCATACACTCTATTTAACATTTCCATTGCTTTCTGACACTTTTCTCGGCTTTCATAAACTGCCATTATATATGGACTTTGCTGTATCCCTCCGGCAAATACCGCCTGTATATAGTTGTCTGAAACAAGCAACGCTGTCATTTCATACGGAAGGTTGATTTTTCCATCCTGCGATATAATCCTCATAGTTCTCACCTCTTTTTTCGAAATAATCTTTTACCGACTCATAGTACGGGCAGTTTTCGCACCGCCCGATACAAGCCATATATTTACCGAACTTTCCTGAGTCGCACCGATCAAAATTGATGCAGTCGAAGTACATCATGTTCGATCATCTCCGAAAAATAGCTCTCTCATGTCAACCGGTTTGTATTTCTTATGCAATAACTTCTTATTCTGTCTCGCCCCGTGCGGGTCATTACACATGAAACTTCTGCATATTTCTGGTCTGACTGGATAAATCTCACATTTATTATTCCTTTTTGAGTCATTCAAAAACGGACAGGTCAAGTCAAATCCAAGATTCTTGACTGGATAATTGTGTTGTTGTTCCTGTATATGATTCTTTTTGATGTACCGTCTGATTTCTTTTATCTTTTTACCAGAGACCGGGAGTAGGGTGGAGCAACAAGCCCCGCACCCTGTACATTTTCCATTCTCTGTGTAATCGTAAAGACCATTCTCCATATTTTTGAATGCTTCTGATAATGTTCCTACCATATTAATGCAGCTTCCATCCTACATTTCCTCCTGCTTCATAAAATCTGGAATGTTTGATTCCTGTCCTGCTGCCGGAACTGGTTCTTTCTCGGCAGTTTTTACGGCTTCTGCGACTGTCGGCTGCTTGGGCTGTTCTTCGATTGCTACTGGCTCATCTGGGATAAATTCTTCTGCATTGGCGTTCTGCTCGATTTCTTCCTGTACTTCTCTGTATGTAGCGTCCATCATGTTGTATTCGTAAGCCTGTACTGGATTGTCCCATCTTTTAGGAATGGACTTCATGATGTTGTTACGCATTTTACGAATAATCATTGATTCTCTTGACTGTGTTTCGTAATAAGACGGTGAAATGTACGGTCTTAACTCCTCGCAATCAATGATTGCTTCCAGTTCTCCAATGTCAGCGACCTTTTTCATGATCTCTTTTTTCTTTGCTTCAATTTGAGCTTTCTGCGCATCTGTAGCTTTATATCTGTCTGCGCAAATTCCAAACGTTTCATTCTGGAGATTATTCTTGATGTGCGCTGCAAGATTCTTCAGTACATCTGCTCTTTCGCAAGAAAGATATTCAATATGTCCGTCTTTATACTGAATTGGATATACGATACGGACTACCTTACCTACACCGGATTCTTCCCATTCTGGCGGTGTGATCTCTACGCCCTTATGTCTCGGAGGTGTATATTTGTCACCCTCTCTAACTTTCCAGTACGGGAATACTTTAGCCACATTGACACCATATCTACTTACAAGAGCGTCATTCCCATCGCCCTCAATCGCAAATTCGATTTTCTTCTCCCACTGTGCCGGTTTTCCTTTTCCTGCCACATTTACGTTTCTAATCTGGAAATAACACTCTCTCGGCTGTGCATTTGCGTTCAGTTTCAATGCTGCTACTTTCTGCATAACAGACTTTAAGTTTGATGTATTGACCGATTTCATATCAGTTCCACTTTCGTGAATCATCTGATAAATAGCCGCCATTGCTGACACTACGCATTCTTTTGAATAGGAATCGAACTCCATTCCTCTTGTTTCTAAATCTTCTTTCATCAGGTCTACATAGCTGTTTGTCCATACTGAAAGAGTGGTGTTAAATGCTTTTGCTTCTGCCATTTTTTATATCTCCTTTTCTTGATTTTTATATTTCCCTCAGGCGCATACATAGTGAATTGAGTTTTTTAGTTTGATATATTCTGTTCTGTTGTGTACTATAATTAACTGTTCTTTCCTGATGTTTCTTATTTAGGTGAACCTCAATCCACCGTGAATACACCTGAGAGTTATGCTCAGTGGCATATGAAACAGAGTGAATGTTTTATAATTTTCTGTTTTTTGCTGTTTTAAAGTGTTATATCCTTCTGTGTTTTTCCGGGCATTCACCCGGATTCATATGCCACCGAAAATACCTTATTAAATAACGGTTACGTTTTCTGGATTAATGTGATATCGTCCATTTCCGTTTGCTCGCTGTGTACCGATTCCAATATACTTTCCACTGGTCTCGATCAACTGTAAAACTGTCTCATGTGGAAATACAATGTCGAGGCAAGATACTTCAATTGTAGTTCTCCAATTATGAAATACATTACTACTACAAAGAACCGGGCTTGCACTGATTCCAGATGTAGGAACGATATTGCTCACAACTTCAACACTCTCAAAATTTACCGGGCAAATGGAGCCTGCCATTGAAAGTGAACGCTTGATGTCTGTTCCTTTCTTTCCGGTTGAATCCTTGAAGAAAGTAATAAAAGTCTCAGTAAATGCTTTCTTAAATGCCTGTGTAAGAATACAAGGACGATTATTTTTCATGTATGATTCCCATTCCTCCTGCGTGTAAAGAGAAATATCTTCATCGTGAAATTCAATCGGTTTTTCCCAGTGAATGTCTGTAATCAAGCCCTCCCAAATATTTTTTGACTGATTGTAGATTTCCGGCATTTTTGTTCCTTTGTCGTGCGCCTGTTTCCAACATTCAGCCTGTTCGTAATAACGGCTTCTCTTATGGAGAATAAGGTCTGTATCGCCAATAAGTTCCAGTTTTAATGTTGTTACTTTTAAAGGTTCGATTGTAAATGATTTTGCTTTTGCCATTGTGTTTTTCCTCCGAAATTTTATGATTTGATTTATAGTTTCTGTTTGCGCAAACGCTCAAGCAGATTATTCTGCAATAAATATGTATGTAGTATGCTGTTTTGCTTTATTTTGTTCTGCGGTATTCTACGGTACCCTATGGTATCCTGCGGAGTAATCCGCTTGAACCTTTACGCAAATCCCAGATGTACTTAGCAAGTAGTAGAATATGCTGTATTTTACTTTCGTGTGCTGTTCTCTATTATGCAGAGATATAATTTTCTTGGCAGATTCTACTACCAGTTAAATACATCTGGTTGAGTTGAATACTCGGTATGCGGTATGAATTGTCCTGTGCTGTGCTTTGATGTTATATTCTGCGTTATACTTTTCTTCGCTGTGGAGATTTCATGCCACATACCCAAAATTCAATTTTGTTTGGAGAGCTGCTTTGTAGACGATATAAAAGTCATACGCTGTATTATGATGAGATGTTATGTGGTGTGCTATACTGTCTTATAATGACGGTTATACCGCCTACAAAACAGCTCTCCATTGAAATGTTGTGTTGTATTGTTCTGTGCTGTTATTTCCTACTGTAAGATTTTTTATCCTATAGTAAGTGTTCACAACACTTGTCGATCTGCACAAGTAAGAAATAAAATGTATTGTTATATAATCTTCTTTTCTATTCTGGCATACGTTGTTCTTTCCTAGTCTTATGCAGACTGATAAATGTTGTGGTTTCCTACGCTCATAAACCTGTAAAATAAGCGAATATTTTGCTTTGAACTATCCTGTGTTGTTTTGTGCTGTTCTGTTTTTTCCTGTATTTTACTTCTCTTGCCTATTTTACAGGCATATCAACGTAGGAAGTTTGCCGCTACTGCACTCATAAACCCATACTGGTAATAACTTATTGTGTTCTGATTTATGCTTTTATATTCTGTTGCATGTTTTCCTGTTCTTGCCAATATAGGCATATCAGCACAGTAACGGCTTCAATATTTAATTAATCATTTCCCATATTTCTTCATATTCTGAGATACTGTTAAATTTCTGCTTTATTGCCAAAAGTTCGCTCCTGCAACGCTCTACAAGTGATTTATATTCGTCTGGCTTCTTTAAGATCAGTTTTGTCGGCTTATATCCAGACTCATTGTCAGTCTTATAAAAAACTCTGATTGTTGTCGGCTCTGGCTGTTTATCTGGCTTCTGCTCAATGATTTTAAGGTTCCTTACAACTGCTCTTACTTCTGAAATTCTCCATTTCTCAGCGGCTTCGGTATCATCCCATGTAAAGCACTTGTGAAGTTCAGTATTGCTGTCTCTGGCTTTTTCAAGAATCTGCTGCGGTGTTGCTGATTCCAGTTCTTCGCAGATTTCCATTATTTCATCTGCGCATTTCTGCGCATCTGCTTTAAATTTGAATGTTCCCCATGTAGCTAATTGCATTTACTCACCCCTCTCAAATCTCCGTTACCGTCATATCCCCCTCAGTAACTTTCAAGAATATCAATTGCGCATCTGCCTTAATGCCTGCCAGACTGCTGTTGTCCAGTTCTGCTGCACAGTCAACGAAAATCGGATAGCTCACGCCATAAAACTTCTGCAAGCCGTCCATGATGGCAATTTTTCCTTTCATCATCAGGGCTGTATTGGCGTTCCCAATCAGTTTCTTCCAGTCGCCGTCCTTGTCCTGCACGTACCAGATGCAAGCATCTACTACTTCACCATTTTTCTGCGTATCAAATAACTTCACCTTAACACCGTCAAAATACTGGTTTACCGCATCTTCAAGGGCTGTATTCTTTGCCATACTCAGTGATTTCAATTCGTCCAGAATCATCTGTGCATCAGCTTTCTTCTGTGCGTACTGTTTCTGGCTTTCCTGAAGCTTCTCGATCTGTTCGTCGATTCGGACGTTGTTGTTGGCTTCTCCGATTCTCTGATTGACTGCTGCCAATTCCTGTTTTTTGTCGGACAACTGCTCTGAAATCTGTTTCTTCGCTTCTTCTCCATTGTCCAGAGAATTAAGCTCCTGCTGTTTCTCTTTGATTGATGCAAGAATCTGCTGATATTCGGCATTTCCTGAGAAGTCTGGTTCTTTCGGTATGGCTTCCAGATTCTTGTTTTCTGCGTCCAGATAAGTTTTGATCTGTTCTAATTCCCCTGTCAGCTTGGAAATCTCGGATGTAAGATTTTCTTCCTGCTTATGCGCTTCTTTCATATCCGCTGACGCTTTATTACCAACTTGAATAACTTCATCAAGTTTGCGTTTCTTGTTATGTTCCCATTCTTCCTTAGCTTTTAACTGCTGATTGATTCTTTCCTGTTTCTTCTGCTCGAATCTGCTCTTTAACTGTTCAATCTGCTCTGGTGGAAGATTCTGACCGCAAGTCGGGCAAATGGTATCTGCGTCCTTGAATGTCTCGGATTCAATGCTTTCCAGAGTTGAGTTGTCCCATTCTGTATTTTTGATTTTGGGATATTGTGTTCTGGCGTTCTGCAATTTTTCAAGAAGATCTTTTTTCTGTACTCTCAGGCTCTCTAATGCAGAAGTCTTTCTATTCAACTCTGATGTTTTGATATTCCTGTCTAATTCAAGACTGCTAACTTTATTGCAAACCGATGATTTCTTCTCTAACAAGTCCGCTTTAGCCTTTGAGCCTATCTCTAACAGTTTGGTTCTTAACCCTGACAGTTCTGCTTTGATTTCTCCGGCTTTCTCGTTCCCTGCCTGCGCAATCTGCTTTTCAAGGTCAGAAATCTGTTCCTGCAAGGCATTCTTCTGCAATTCCAATTCGGCGGTATCAGCATCGACTTTTGACTGCTCCATACCGATAATCTGGTTTGGAATGGCTTTCAACTGTTCTTCTGCCTTTTTCAGTGTTGCGCTGTTCATGGCTTTAATTTCATCTGCCTTGTAGGTTTCAAGAAGTGGAATCAGCTCGGCACAATCTGGAACTGTCTTAGCAATCTCTAAATCTGATTTTCCAGCACCATCTGACATGGAGAACAGAATCTTTCTGGCATCTGCATCTTTCAGGTCTGTGAAGATTTCCATGTGAGATAGCATAAGGAAATTATCAAATTCAAACCCACGTTCTTTCAAATCGGCTTTAAAATCTCTTTCAGCTTTCGGAACGCCGTTGATTTCGTACTTGTTTGATAATGCAACCTTTCCCGGCTTTCCGTCCTTTGGCTTACTTTCTGTGCGCTTCTGGAACTTCGCTACGCTTACTGGCTTTCCATCAATTACAAGGCCAATATCAACTCTTGGCAGACATTCTCTACCATCATCAGGTCTGATGTCCGGATTGCTCTTTAAACTGTAGTCTTTGTCACAAAACTCCCACATATGAGCGTCTGCCAGTGTGGTTTTCCCGCATCCGTTCTTCCCGGAAACGATTGTTCTGTGACCGAACTCTACTTTCTTCTCCTGCTGACCTTTAAAATCGGTCAATCTAATTTCTCTTACTTCGATTTTTCTCATACTACAAAACCTCTAATCTTTTTACTGATACTTCCAACGCTGTTACCCATGATTGACTCTGATCAGACCACAGTTCCCGGCTTTGGAATCTTCCGCGGAGTTTGATTTTTGCTCCCTTTTTCAGATTCTCTACGGCATCTGCGTTTTCCTCCCAGCATAAACAACTGATGGCATCTGATCTGGTATATCCGTCTTTCTTCTTTCTGTTTACCGCTAGAAGTATTCTTGCCAGCTTCCTGTCGTTTTTTGTGCCAATCATCTTTATTGTTGGCTTTTTAATCAGATATCCAGTCAGATAAACTTCGTTTGCATCGTGTTCTTCCAGTCTTTCAAGGTACTGAATGTCCATTGCTCTTACATATGCTACAAGGCTTTTCTTACCATCTTCCCGGACTGTTCGACTTCGCATTTCACCATATACACTGGCAATCAGCTCTGTTTCCCTTGAAATCATATGCTCCGGCACAATAATCGGAAGAATGTCATAGGATGTACTCTTTCTAAATATTGTCATTCTTCCCTCGTACATCTTGGTTCCACCGTATTCTTCATGTGAGAATACGAACCCCGCCGGAATGTCACCTGATAAAAGCACTTGGTTCTCATCTCGCATCTTCATTTCCTAAATCACCTTCTTCATTCAACAGCAATAATGTCTCCACAAGAACTGCTGCCTGCTTCAAAACAATGTTACTGAGTTTCTTGTTTCTTGCTTCGAGTTTTGCGTTTTCCGCTTCCAGATCACAAATAATCTCGCTTGCAAGTGGTTTCTGTTCGTTGGATGTGTGTGTTTTTGACATAAAAATGCCCTCCTAATTATTTATTTGATAAATACAGGAAGGTGTGTTATACTTGTCCTGTATTTAACTTAGCCAAATTAAGTTAGATACGCGGCTCCATGTGGTATGTCGGTACCTGTGGAGCCAAACCTTTACTCTTCTGCAATAAATTCTCCATTTACAAGTTTATAAAATGTATCAGGTTTTATCTTTACTCCGTCTACTTTCGCAGACTTCACATCTGCAATATGGTATGTTCCGTCTTCAAATTCCTTCCATTCAGCAAGTACAATAAAGCATCCGATAGACCCTTTTGCTTTGGAATTGCATCCAATTGCCATTGCAACGCTCTCTTTTCCTTCTACGGTTGCCGCTGACCAGTCTCCGGTGTTGGTTGCCGCTGACCGGTTTCCGGTGTTGGACTTTTTATCATCGTCCCAGTTAACCTGATCTTTAATGTACTCCAGACCGGCTTTAACAATTCCGGCAATTCCGATTTCTGCTTTAATCGAAATCTTCTTTCCTACTCTCTTGCTGTCGTCAGATTTCTGATCGTTTGCATCCAGCTCGACTTCGCAATATCTGGAATCAGCCGGTGCATAATATCCAAATACATCCAACGGATTCTCACAAGCATGAAATCCCGTATCACAAATCTCGGCTCTTTCTTCTTCATACTTCTTTCCGATTTCATACTGAAAATCACGGCATTTTAAGTCTTTGTCAAATCCCTTATAGCATTTCATTTTTCCTTGTCCTCCAAATTCAGTCCGAGTATAGCTGCACAAACCTCTTTCTTTAAATACGTATTTGCTTCGGTTGTGTTCAGGTACGCTTCAAATGCCTTTAATCTGCCTACCAGCTCTGCATACTCCTCGGCTACGGTCTCTGCTCTGAAATCCATCTTATTTTCTTTCTCCATCGCAATCCTCCTCACAATACGGACATGTGTTGTCCATCAAAATTTTGTTTAAATGGTCAGTTACTTTCTTCACATTTTCTTCCTGCTGATAACCGCCCTCTGCAATGCTGTACATATCAAATTCTCTTAATGATTCTTTCTTATATATGTTGATGTGCAAGCTGCATCCAATCTTGTAGTTTGCGAAATGAAATGCTACTGTTCTGCCGGTTTCTTTCTGGACTCTCCTGCACAACTGGTACAGTTCATCTACGGTCTTATCAAATTCATTTATCTTCATCGAAAAGCCCTCCAAGTAAATCATCAAATAATGTTTTTACAACTTCTTTGATTTTTTCTTTTTGAATAGTTTTAAATTCTTCTTCGTTCATCAGTCCGATTTTGACCGCTTCGTCAATCTGCTGCTTCACAGATTCCTCTGTTTCTTTGTCATCTTCCATAATGGATTCTTTGATTCCCCGAACGATAACAGCTAAGTCAGCTATTAATTCTGCTTTACTGCCTTTAAGTGTGATTTCTCCCATTTTTGTCTCAATCATCTCTCTTTTCCGTTACTGAAAACTTATAAAAAGTTATAAACTTCTATGTTTCATTCCTACTTCAACGAGTATGCTTTTGATGATATAAATATCAATCTACTCACAAGTTCTTGTACTCTCCATAGGCGTAAATTCCGGACTAACGTATCCGTACATATTTGCATTAACGTTTCAGTGTCAGCTTGCAAATTTTTCTCCATAAGTCTTGAGATTTATAGATGCCTGGAAATATATTCCACTCTAATATCTTATAAAACTCAACATACGCTTATATGATTTTATAATTTATATTTAACTGTTAATTTCCTCCGATTCTTTTAATTTCATCCGGGTAAATAACCACGAATGATAATGCGAATATTACGATTGCTACTGCAACCGGCTGTGATGCACTGTCAAATCTCCAGAACGGCAAGTACGGTGACATACCGCCGATCAGAGCTGACAGGATTAATGCTTTTACCATTTTTATGTCCCTCCGATATGATATTGAGTTTTATTCTGCATCTCCTTATAATGTTCTTACAGGCACCGCCATGCCGAGTAAAATGAAAGGAGATAAAATTTTGCAATTATTACCGCATATTGATGGCTTTCACCAATCCGGTGAAAAAGTTTCCGAAACCTCAGTGTTCGTATGCAATAACTGTGGTTCTAAAAGAACTGTAAAATCCGGTAAAACCATCCCTAAGTGTTCAAAATGCAACGATTACACCTACTGGTTCAAAATCGTGACACTTTGATCACTTTCAATATCTGTGAACATTGTTTCCGGGTGGTATTCGTCTTTTAAATCACTGTTTGCATAGTCGATAGATTTCACCTGGAAGCAGATGTTTGCACCATTTTCTGTATTGAATACTTTCAAATACTTTTCTCCGTTTTTTGAAAAGCATATTACCCTCGTTTTATCTGGGATTCTTATAAACTGCGGTGCGAATAATTTTTTTAAAATTTGCAATATCACTTTTCACCTCCTAATTCACACAAATATTGGATTTGCAACTGCAAGAATCATGGCAACAATTCCAAGTATGATTGTGTAAGCCAGTCCTATCTTTCTTCCACCACATTTACTGTTCCCGTGCCAGTAAGAAACGCAACTGCAAATAATCAACATTGCTGACATGGGGATGGCATTTAGGATATTCATTCTGTAACCTCCTGTTTAATCACTGGAATAACTCTATTCCGTTTCATTCCTTTCTGCGCTATACTCCTTATGAAAGGAGAAAATGCGTGTTAGAAAAAACAGCTCATAAATTATTAAAAAGCTTTATAAAAAACAGTTTCTAACTTTTGATGAGTGTCATAGAATCTGCCATACATCCGATGAAACGGGAAATCAATACGTTTCTTATTTGCTCAATCATGGATTAATTGAATCCCATAAATGTGGCTGCATCGGGGAACTTAACGAGCCTGTCTATGATGGATATTCAATCACGCTTGATGGTGCAGGATTGATATATACAGAAAAGCGCGATTTCTGGATGTTCCTAATACCATACGTGATCACGACACTCATAGCTGTCATTGCCCTTTTGGTAGCAATGAGGGAAAGCGAACCACAAGAAGTTTTTTTCTTTTTCCCACCATTTTTCAAACTGTTCTGATGTCATACGCTTGCTGTGAGTTACATTTGTAAAGAAATAAAATTCTTTCATTGTTACCCTCTGTTGTAAATAACCCCTAGCAGGCTGTATGTAATCTTTTCTTGTTTTTCGCTTTTTCAGCTTGTGCCACCAGTAAATGTTGTACCATGGCATCTGGTCGAATCCCTCTGGTTTTTCTCCTACTCGTTCGTCCCAATTCCAATTATTTAAGTTGTAAATCATCTCGCAGATTTCCTCGTTTGAATAATTAGAAACATCTTTAAATGCCATTGTTTCTCCTTTCTTATAAGAAACTTTCCTGTGCATTCTCAGCATCAATGTGGTCTTTCAAGTACATCGGCAATTCATATTCATTTATGATTTTTATTGCCACATCACATTGATTTCTCTTGATTGCCTTGTAGGTATTCACACCAAACTCCCTGCGAAGCTGCGCATCAATGTCACTGTACACAAGCTGCCGCAATGAATTGTCTTTGTACGCCGGCGCATCCTTGCCGCCCAACATGGGAACAACTTTCTGATTCTTTGCCTTTGTGATTTTCTGGCATTCCAGTGCAAGCAATGGCATATCTCTTTTGAACTCCTGTAAATCATCGTTTACGGCTTCAATCTTTTCTTCAAGTTCGACATTTCCCTGAGCCAACAACTGAATCTGTTCTGCTACAGTCATCGGTTTCTGGTATGAACCCGTCTTGCGGATTGCCGGAAGAACTTCGTCCATAACCCATGACTCGAATTTCTCCGCTGACGGAAGTTTTGATTTCATAATCAGGCGGTACAAATCTCCCTCATTTATGTATGACATTGACTGAACGCCACTAGATGTAGGGGTGTCACGTTTCGTTACTCCCTTACAATGGTCAAGAATGGCTTTTCTCGGATTGCTGTATCCAAGTGCTTTCGCAACATCTGTTCCAACAAAATACGGTTTCCCGTCAATTTCTATTGTTCGGATATCTCCAAACTCTTCTGAATTAAAAATCTGTAATTCGTTCATATATCTCCTTTCGTGCAATATATTTAAGTCGCATTATTGCGACTATGATGTAAAAAAAATATCTATAGCTTCCTCTTTGCTTAAAGGAACTGCATTTACGATTCCGTGGATTTCTCCGATTGTAAATTTCTCTCCGCCATCTTTTAGTTTTCTGTAGAATGTGCTTCTGTCCATTCCAATTGCATTTGCAACAGCTTCCTGAGTGTTTCCACGTTCAACGATTTTTCCTTTAAGTCTAGCTATATTAACAACCATTCGCGTTCCTCCTTTCCAGTAGCATTAATGCAACTTTGTGATTATATATTACACCAAATTGTCGCATGTGTCAACATATAAAATCGCGTTTTTGCAATTATTTTTGTTGCATTTTTGCATCGTTAGTGTTATTATGTATTCAGAAAGGAGGTGCGAAAAATGTCGGAAACTGGCGAACGAATAAAAGAAAGAAGAAAACAACTTAATATGAGTGCTGATGAGTTAGCAGAAAAATTGGGAGTGTCAAGGTCTACTATATTCAGATATGAAAAAGGCGATATTGATAAAGTTCCTGCCGAATATATGAATGTATTAGCCAAAGCACTTCGTACTACTCCGGCTTATCTAATGGGTTGGGAAAATAATTTAGAAACAGACACAGACTTTATTCCAAAATTGATGTCAAATTCAAATATCGTTGAACATGTTAAGTTACTAATTGAATTAAGCGAATCTGATAAGAAAAGCGTTTTCGACATGATTGAATTTCTTCACAAAAAAGGCAGGGATTAATTCCCTGTCTTTTTTCTAATATCCCCATTGACTCTTGAATGAAACAATCATGTTGTACAAGAATTTCATAAATTTTTCACTATCTATCTTCTGCACCATTTCAATAATCTCTTTCTTATAATCCATAAATAGCCCTCCCTGTCACAACTACCACCTACATTACAGTATATGTCCGGCTTGTGGGAAATAGAACCGAACATTAGTTCGTTTTCGCCATTATACCACCGATGTTCCCTCTTGGCAACTGCCAAATATATACATGGACTTTTGTTATTTCGTAGGCGAACTTCACAATTTCAAAGAAAATTGTGCTTTCGTGAATATAGCATCCGACATTGCAAATTTCCTTGATCTCGCTCAACTCCTGCATCTGGACGGAATAAATTTGTCCCGCAGCTTCCTTTGTGATCTGCACATCTCTGCGGTGACGTTCTGCTATATCATGCGACGGTATATGCACCGCGCAGAATATTTCGTAAAATATCAGGATGAGTACGACTATCCTGTATCTGTTCTTCTCCATTACTACCAACTCTTTCTAAAAATATATCACGCATTATAGCACAAACTTTTGTAATTTTTCCGGGAGGTGTAAAATCATGGAGTTTTTCTGCAAAAATAATCTACTTTTTTGATATTTTACTATGCACAGTTTGCATGAGGTGGTATAATATTGTAAAATTTTAACAAGTGAGGGGATTGTATGAGCAAAGGTGAAAAGAAGAAAGATTCAACCCTGAGTGTCATCTCCTGTATTCTGGCAGGTGTGGCATTCATTCTTCCGTTGCCAATTATCCTGTCGTTTCCTCTGGCTCTGGCAGGAGCAATTGTAGGATTAGTAGATATTGGCACAAAGAAAGAGGAATATAGGCATATTGGCTCATGGTTCGGAATTATTGTCGGAATCATTGAAGTAGTTTTTATTGCAGTGCAGTATATGAGATTTCTTTAGCAGAAAAGAGGGTTTTATGAAAAAGAGAGTTTGTGGAATTATAACGATGTGTGCTTTTTTATGCATTTCGCCTGTCAATGCCAGTGCTACTTCCTTTGACAACATTAATGAAATGCTTAATAAGATCAATGGCGAAGATGGATTTGTCGAAGCATCTGAATGTGTGATTGACAAAAACACTAAATCCTTGCATCTAAGCGTCGTTATAAGTGAGAACGTGCCAGATGATGAAGTTGGCACATTTGCTTCAAAGGTTTCCGGTGTATTGTCGGACGCATCTCAGCAGGATTGGTATGATTATGATTATGTTACTGACGATTTCTATAAAAGTGGTTATGATGGAGTAGTTCTAACAAACGTTTGGAATTTCAAAAATGATACTCTGGCTTGCTCAATTTGGGATGATTCACTGTCAATTACGCGCCTTTCAGACGGAACTAAATTAAAAGAAGCTGTTTTAAAAGATGTAGAAAGTGAAAATTCTGATTCTCAGGAAAACGAATCTCTTGATGATACCGGCAGGCTAAATCCAGGTGTTTATATTATTGGCGAAGATATTCCTGCCGGAAAGTACACCTTTTCAATAACCGACGGAGCAGGAATTATCAGCGTATATGACAGCTACGATGATTATAAGAATGATGATTACGAACATTCAGAAGAATACCATGTCGCTTCAAAAAAATATAAAGAAAGTCTTGGTTCTGACTTAGAAAGCATTAATTCTTTGTATTCCAGTGAAATTGGGAATCTACCGTTAGAGAATGGAATGTGCGTAAAAATAGATACTGTTTCAGTTTTATATTTAGCGAAATAAACAAGAGGGGCAGCCGCCCCTCTTTCTTTTGCCTGTCGTTCTCGCAGGCAGTCTCTCTATCCACACATCCTCCCGGACACAGAAACCATATTTTGCGAATTATGTCAAACTTTAGCGCTTTACACTAACAATTTTAAGTGCTACACTTTGTTTGTGGGACAATAATACCACGAACAGGAAGAAAAATGTGTGTGCTGTCAAAATCATTGCGTATTTTGACAAAATTGAGACTACGAAAGGAGGGTGCGCATATGAGAATAGCCATATGTGACGACAATCAAATTGAAGTTGACTTGTTTAAAGAGCACATATCGGGATTCTTGCGGCGCAAAGGAGATTACCGGTATGAAATTAGCGAGTATTCAGCAGGTTATCCGCTTGTTGAAGATGTGAAAGAGGGTAAATGGTACGATGTAATTGTACTGGATATGGTTCTGGAAAAGGAGAACGGTTTGGAGATTGCGAACCGGCTCCGGGATATTGGATATGATGGAAAGATTATATTCTGGACAGCCGACGATTCCCATCTGCAAGAGGCATTCGATGTCGGGGCTATGCAGTATGCGGTCAAGGGCAAGGAATACGGCAGAATATACCGGGCTATTGACGAGATTCTGTCACAGATGAAGGATGAAACATTGACGTTCAAATTCCGCGGACAGATTAACCGGCTCAAATATGATGAAATCGAGTACATTGAAAGCCAGGCAAGGGTTTGCCATATTTTTGCAACAGATAACCGATGTTTCGTGACCACTTGCAAGCTGAACGATCTGGAAGAAAAGCTGTCTGATAAGCGATTTTTGCGTTGCCATCAGAGCTATCTCGCAAACATGGATCACATTCAGTCGGCGGGTGATAATTTTGTCATGGATTCTGGCGATATTGTTCAGATAAGAAAAAATGGGGCAAGGGAAATCAAAGAAAAATATGAAAATTACATAATGAGATAAATAAAAACCGCCAGCGTCCGGAGGGAATTAACCGGGCTTACTGGCGGTTTCTGCTCACAAAGGGTGAATGTATGGAACACATTTATTATAGCATTCTATACAATATGCCGCAAGTGTCATTTATCCATTTCTGTGATTCTTTTGAATGTTCCTTTCGGAATAAATTCAAATACAAATCCCTCATCATTCGGATACGGGATGCGGATGAAGTACCATCTCAGTCCTTTACTGTCAGTTTCCACATACTTCATTACCTCTACAACTGCACCTTTTTTCAGTTTCGGAAACAGTTTTGACGGGCTGTTTTTGTTTGATTTTGTATAACATTTTGTGTCCTTTTTTATCTGCGCTATGTAGGCTCTGGTGTTCATTTTTGAGTTTTGGTTTGGTGTCGCAGTGTCTCCAGATAATGAACCACTGGTAATTGCAATTGCCACATGATGATCGTCATTCAGGAGAATATCTCCTGCCTTAATGTAGTCACCAGATTTCAAATATTTTGGGTCTGTCAAGACTTTCGCACCTGTCTCTTTTAACGCCTGGCGCATATCGTAAGTAGTCAAATAAATGCTAACTGCTTTCAACTTTGCATTGTCCAGACGGTATCCTGCACCTTTTATGATAGCTGCTGTACTGGCACTACAATCACTCTCGCAATCCTTTTTTATTTTAGCAGGGTCATACCCGTTAGCTTTGAGCTGTTGCCAAAATGTGTATCTGTCATTGCTGTTCCCTACGGTTCCCTGATCGTAACCAATATGGTTGTTTTGAGCTGCTTTTGTTGCCATGTCTGCAATCATATCGGCAATTGTTTTATCTTCAAATCTCAGAACGCAGAGCCATGGTCTGCTGTACCAATTCATAATCTGATATTCTGTTCCGGTCTGATCGCCGGCTTTTCCGCCTGCATATCTGCCGTTCTCATCGTGCCCGCAATTACTGATTTTTACTGTTGCCATTTGTTGTACCTCGCTTTCTGGAAAATATGTTTTTAATGCGTTATAAACAAACCTCTGCCTGTCTTTATATGCCCCGACTTGGTTCCCTGTGTCCGTCTGGCAGGCTGCGTAGAGATTATCGAGCGTATATGGTTTCTGAGTCTTTGCCAGAATCCGCGTTACTGCCCCCTGTCCGCCTTGGTGCCTAAAGTTCGCACACATAGCTTGCGCTCTAGCATCCGTAACGCCCTGTTTAAAGGCTTCTTCTGCATAGATGGCTAATTGCTCATCCATAAGGCTATCTTGGCATTTAACACCCAAATCGGACGAAATAAGGACAACTATGGTATTAGCAAGCTGCGATACTCTGGAAATATTAAAGCATTCCCAGTTTGCAGTCTGAACTTGTTCCAGAAGTCTGACCTTATCTATCTTCTCCCATTGCTCCGGGTCGGCATCGTAAATTCGTTCCAGAAGTGTTTTAGCTTCGGTTGCGTACCACTGTCCTGCCCCGATTGTAATTGCGTGTTCTTCAGAAGAATTGGTGTAGGCTTCTGTGAAGTCGGAATAATCCTGCTGTCCGTAAACTTGCCCGCCGGTTTCGACTGCATAAATAATCTTCCTGAGAACTGCTTTTTGCTCATTTGTCAATACAATCCGCTCCTTTCATTGTTTAATCAACCATTGTATTCTTCGAATCTGTATTTTTGTTGAATGCTCGGATATTTATTGCGATCAACTTCGCTCATAAACATGTCAAGCGGTCTGGCATATAATTTCCTGTTTCCGTACAACGCCCTGTAAATCATCATGTTTTCTTTACTTTCCGTATGTTCAGCCAATCCAACAATTTCATACAGATAGTCATTTGTTCCCGGATTCCTGATTGTTTCCCGTTTGAAATGTCTTACGATTGTTCCTGGTTCTGGGATGTTCCTGTCATATTTATTCATGCACGTTGCTCCTTTCTGTTAAATACTCATTGCAAGCTCCGTATTTGCCCCTAAAATCAATTTTTATATACTGTTCGAGGATTTTATCGAATCGCACATAAAATCAATGTATGAGCCAAATACAAGGTTGTTAATAAAAAATGGTTTGCCTTGGGCTGAAACGAACTAAGAATGTCAGGGTCAAATAACGCTTATTTGACGATTAATATATATCTTGTATATATATTAATTATATTCTTATTCTATTTCTTATTCTTATTCTATTGCGTTACATTGCGTTACTGGTAACGTTATTGTAACGTTACATTGAGATATTATGTAAACGAAAATTGCCCGTTGACAGAATATTTATTTCTAAATTTTATTATTTTCTTAGATGATTGATTTATTCTGAAAACAAGTAAAATTTACGTTTACAAATTATTCATTTTTTATCTTTAATATAGTTACATTTTAGTACGGTAAGGGCTTGGATTTTGATAGTTTTTGAGCAAATAAGGGCTTATTTGAATTTTTCGGAAAAATGCGCTCTTATTTGCGATTTTGGGGTTCTTATTTGACAAGTTAATGTTGAAATAAGTAAAAAGAGCCTGTTACGGCTTTGCTCGAATATTCATCATATTTATCCTCCTGCATCACTATTTATCTGTCCACCATTTATCCGGATTATTGTACATGTCAAGTAGCCATCTTTTCATAGCACCCACGCTGCTAAAAAGTCTGGATGGATAATAATAATATTTACCTTCTGGTTCATCACTGCCCGCTATTTTAGGAGAAGTTACGTCAAACACCCCTGCCTGTTTGTCACTATCCTTAAACCAAAACGGTTTCTCTTCAAATGCTCCGCCCCATGAGTAAAACGGTACATTTTCCGGATTTGTATTATAAAGGCTGTATTTTTTTAAGATGTCATCCCAATTTGCAGAATCAGAATACGCGAATTCCGTATCACCAGTATCCGTCGTAAGTCTCCATGTTGGGACTATTGATGTATCACCATTGTAATATATCCCTTCTAATTTAGAGTTGTCCACGGCTGCTACTGTGACCATATATATTCCATTTACCACTCGCACACAAAATCCATATGCTAAATTATAATATTTAACTCCATATTTATATTGCACCGTGAAACAAACTTCGGCTCTCTTGTATGGTGCGGGATTTTTAAATCTGGCATACAGGTCGTATTCTCCCCACCACTGGTCTTCTACAACTACCTCTTCTTTCTTTCTCCACAAAAGTGTGTCGCCGCCCCATATCTCCTGTATTTCTTTTCCACCGGAATAGAAACCATCTATTTCTTTTCCACCGGAAAAAGCTTTATACTCTATTGCCATTTAGCTCTCCTTGTATGTCATGAAAATAGTATCATCCCTGGTACGAGCTGCTGCGGGAAGATTATCATAATCTTCTTTTTTGATGCGCTTCATACAACGTAATGCTGTCTTTTTTGTAGTGTTTCCAGAAGCAGAAACAGCAGCCGGGGTAAAATCGCTCGTACCATCCGAGAATCCATAGCTTACCACTGGCATTTCTGATCGGGTGCGGTTTACGGTCGCGGATATCTCAGGTGTATCTTTTCCAAGCTGTCGGCTGTTACTATTAAACGGTGCATTATTGGCAGAATAGGTGTCAATCATGTCTGTAGCGCCGATTTTGAGCGTCCTGCTCATGATGTATGAATGAACGTACCATTGCAGTTCTGTAGGCTCCTGGTTGTCGTGCTGAATCTGCTTTTTATAGTAGAGTTCGACAGCCTGTCCAACCATGTTCAGTGGGTTTCCCTGAACCTCGGCGGTATATCCCTGCGCACGATAATATTTCCGCAAATCTTGATTTACGAATACGCCATAGCAAATCTTCATAATTGGTTCAGCCCTTGAAATACCGCCATATTCGTCTGCATCCCAAACGTAATTTAGCCAGTCTTCATTTCCTACAAAGAAGCTATTTCTGTTGTAATAAACGTTGTTATCATACGCTTCTTGCGCTGTATAGTCGCCTTGAGTAAAACCAAAGGCTCTATTCGGGTCGGGGTCACAAAATATAATATTTGGGAACCAGATTCTACCCTCTTTTGCAGTAAAACTTTTAAACGTATCAAGGTGTACTTCTTCGTTATTGTAGTATTTATAAATGTTCTGATTACCGGTGGTTTGTCCGTATCTGTAACTGTTCTGGCGAAGCTTCAGATATTCAAACTTACCATCCCTGTTCATCCAACCAAAACGGTCATTCTGCAAGCATAAATCTTTCAGAATATTTACTACGTTCATCTCGTTTGAGTTATTCGTATCAGGCACATAAGTGTCGTCCCAATGCAGCTTTGTACTAACCTGTTCGAGTCCTAAAAACTCAAATAATTTATCTCTGAATTGCTTTTGAGTCAGTTTTTTCTTCTTATCAGTCGTCTGGTTTTTATACCATCGAGCAATGTCAGTATTTCGTAATTTATACAGGTAATCATACGCTACAAAATTACGTGTCAGGGAATTTGCTTTCCGCTCCGCACTGTCGATTTCGCCTGTGAAGATTTTGATTTTTGTTCCTCTTCTTTCGATGTAAACTTCGATTTTTCCAGATGGATAAAACTCTTCCGAAGTGCCATTGAACTGATCGTGGTGAGCCTGAAACGTTATCTGATTGCAGACACAGCCGCCGAAGATAAAATACTGTTCTGAACAAATAGACTCCTGCAAAGTAAGCGTATTCTGGTCGATATTTTCATTTGTAAGGTCAGCAAATTCGCCGTTAATCCAGTGCACTGTAACATTGATCGGTTCAGTTTTTTCTTCTTCAGCTTCACCAGAACCGCCACCAGAACCACCACTTGAGCTATCGTCAAACGGGTTTTTACCATCGTTTGTGACTTTAATTTGAAAACTGTCGGAACCAACAAATCTGGCAATGCCGTCAGAGGTCATGCTATAAGACACTGTTATGGCCTTCGACCCTGCTTTTGAACTGTCAAAACCAGATACGGTATAGTCTGTAATTTCTTTTTCGCTTCCATCATTCCTTACTTCCACAACAGTTAGCCCTGATGGGTCGAACGTTTCTCCGATTTTATAATAAATCTTGTTTGGATAATGTGAAATTCGGATTCCTTTTAGTTCATACACAGTCACTTTGAATGTGGATGTATGATTTTTATACGTTACGGAAATTTCTTTCTCGCCAGCAGAAGAACTATCAAGTTTTGATACGCTATAATCTGTCAGCTTCCTCGATGCTCCATCTGTATATTTGGATATTACTTCGAGACCGGACGTATCGAGACTGTCACCTGTGTAATATTCTGTCTTTGTTGGCATTTTGGAGACTTCTATCCCAGATATACCAATTACCGAGATTGTAAATGTAGTCGTAAACTTATTGTAAGTTACTGTTATTGCCTTCTCTCCACCAGATGACATATCTGGGCTCGAAAGAGAATAGCCCGTAATTTCTTCTTTAATCCCATCCGTATATACCTGAGACACAATTATTCCACTGGCTAAAAATTCGTCATCTTCGTAATATCGCGTTTTTGTTGGTAGACTTGTTATTTCAATTCCAGTTACATCTACAACCATAATGTTGAATGTGGTCGTGAAACTCTCAAATGTCACCGTTATACTTTTGCTACCGTACGATGTCATATCTGGGGATGACAAGGTATATTTTTTGATTACTCCTGAACTACCATCATCATAGACAACATTAACGATAAGCCCAGAAGACTTAAACGTTTCGTTAATCATATACCTAGTTTTATCGGGCAACTGTGCTACTTTGATTCCGACAAGTGTTGCAAGACTATATGGCCTATAAGAAATATTCCAATCAAGTCCAGATTCGTCCTGGTGTATGAATGACACCTGTACTGGGCTTTCCGGCGTAGCTCCATTCAAGGACAAATTTGTAGTCTTGCCATTGCTAGTCAAGCTGGATATTCCGGCATAGATGCTTGTATCTATAGGAGACTGAATTACGTTCAGGTACATATCACCATTGTCAAATAAGAATAATTCATATTTTATCTGACTTTCGTGCGCTTCAGGGGCTGCAAAATATGTATATCCTTCTACTCGGATTTTAAGAAGTTTTATACCTCCGTCTAATTCAGTTTCCATCCTGTAAATATTATGCGTAGCTCCATCGCGGTTACAAATTTTCAATTGCTCTGAAGATACCCCAAATCCAATCCAGTTGTTTCCATTAACATAGAGTTTATCTGTGATCACATTGTTGAATCTAAACCAGCTAACGCCATCCAGTATGTCTGTTCCTTCATCCCGTCCGGAATTCTCTATTAGTTGCATCCCGGTTAAAGTATTAACGACCTCAGAAAGTTTATACGTTGTTACATCAACGTTGAACGTATCACTTTTATCTCCTATAAATACCGTTACAGTTTTTGTCCCGGTCGAACTGAAATCATAGCTTAATTCATATAAATCTGTTTCCTGTACAGTTCCATCTTCAAGGGTCATCTGTACAGTTAAATCTGCTTTGGAGATCGTTTCTCCGACATGATAAGTTTTTGATGGATAGTTGACTATTTCAATCTTTAAAATATTATTAATTGCTTCAAATGGGATATTCTTGCTATTTGCATAAGTCTCTGCCGTTGATCCTATATATCCGCGAATTGTTTTTGCAGCGTCAATCGCATAATTATCAAACTGGACAGTTCTGCTCAGCACAGTTAATACTAGGTTCGAATTGCCAATTATTGAAGCTTCTATTGTAGTAAGAGATTCTGGGAGTGTCAATTCTGTTAATTTTTCGCAATTTAAGAAACAAGCATTTTGCAATACCTCTAGTCCTTCCGGAAGCGTCAACGATGTAATTAGAGAACAGCCGTAAAAACAATAAGCTCCTATTGTCTTTAATGTAGACGGAAGTGACACTCCTGTAACATTCAACATACCATAAAAGCAGGCTCCGATCAGTCCAGTAATACCTTCCTGGACTACGATTTTTTTGACTTGGCCAGAATGATCCCCTTTGCCATCAAAAATCCCCCCGCCCCAATAACTTGGACTATCTATGTTTTTTGTGTCGCCCGTTCCCGAAACTGTTAGCAGACCAGTAACCAGATTAAGTGAAGCTATGGCATCTGTTTCTACATTTGCTCCAATATTTGCAGATATCGTATCAAATACATTTACCGTGTATGTAGCACTTAGTCCTCTTACGGTTGCTGTAATAACCTGCTCTCCGGCAAGCGTGTTGTCAAATCCAGAACATTCTAGCTCATAAGCACGTTCTTCTTTCCCATCATCGTATGTAATAACGCCGCTAACGCTTTCAAACTCATCCCCTATATAGTATTCGGTTTTAGCACCATCAACAGTCAATGTAGCAGTAGCTGCGACATATATGCTTTTTGTTGCAGTAGCTCCTTTATATGAAATCGTCAGTTCCTTTGTGCCGGGAGCGGTGCTGTCAAAACCAGAAACATCAAATCCAGAAGTTAATGTTTCATTCTTTCCACTATCCCATACTGCCGTTACGGAATATATCTCTAGTGTTTCATTTAGAAGATAATGATCGCGAAGATTGAACTTTGTAAGTTCTAAGACTGTATCCTCTTTTACAGTGATTTCAACAGGCACGCTATAAGTTTTATATGATAATTTTACAGTTTTTGTTCCGACTGTAGATACATCAACATCGGGAAATGCAAAATTACTTACTGCATTCGTGTTTCCTGATGAGTCATAGGATTCTACCGACAATTCCGACCAATCTAATGCGTTTGGGACGTATACTGTTGCAGGGTTTGTCTTAATTCTTACCCCTGTTTCTTTTATCGGCGTGTATTTCGAGCGGATTACTTTTGGCTTTATTCCAGCATTGCTAATAAGTCTACTGATAGGATATTTTTTAAAATCACTATGGTATTCTGCTAACACAATATCTGTGGTCTTTCCATTTGTGACTTCACAATCTCCAAATAGCGTATTGTATTCATTCTTCGCACTTTTGATTATATATACAAATATGTTCCCGTCATCAAATAGAAAAATTTCGTATTCATATGCGTATTTGTCATGATAATGATTATATATTCCTTTTAACTTCAATTTCAGGAATTTAGCTCCTGTGTCAAGAACTCCTTCTTGCCTATATACGTCATTTATGTTATTCGCCGTTTTAGCCCAGAACATCTTTAAGTGTTCCACATCTGCCCCGAATCCAATATATCCTTTACCGTTTATATAAAGTTTATTCACAGCATTCCCGGCGTAATGATACCAAGGCGCTCCTTCTATTTCCAAAGTCTTTTCTTGCACAATATATTCATTGACTTTGGTCATCCCATCTGTTGTGTTGAGCAAAGATGCAAATTCGTAAGTTGCCATAATCATCCTCCCGTCTATAAAATAAAAGAGCACATGAGCTGTGACACCCATGCACTCTGGTTGTTAGTATTCGATCAGTGCGAACCGCATCTTGTTGTAAAGAATGTTCTTTGTTTCTTCGTCCACATTGATAATTTTGTAATCCACATCGGGCATATAAAAAACACCTGTTTTGTAGGTGTTCTGTTCGTCATCCCAATACGTAACCTTGTACTTTCTTTGTGCTCTATTTACTAGTCCAGAAGCAAATACGGACTGCAACTCCATTTTCTCTGCCAGATAAAGAGGCCTGGTATTGAAATCAATCTTTGTCTTAAAATTCGGGCTTGTATCCCTATGCAAGAGATTATTCAAGTCCCTGTATGCTTCTACTTCTGTTCTCTGGTTCGGAGTCGCGGTGTAATCATCGTAGGCGAGGTACTTATTTGGAACAACTTTGCTTCCAAACTTCAAGAGCCATCCATCAAAACTGCTTCCTGCAATAAAATCACTCATTTACCTCACCTACCTTTCAAATAATCCGAATCCATTGCGGTTTCTGAACTGTTCGTTTTCCTCTTGCAAATATCCGACTAAGTGACCATCTGCATAAATTGCCATGCCTTTGACAGCTTCCCGGATAACCTGTGCGATATTCTGATTGTTGTCGAATGTGTTGTTACTGATTGCAATTACTTCACGGCGAATATCGTCACCAAAAGTACCATTCGCAGATACCGGCTTCTGATACATTTTGGCAGTCGGAACAGCCTTTATATTTGCTTCCATTTGCGGGAGCTGAATACCCTGTATAGATGCGCTTATATTTCCGATTGTAGACTGTAATGCCGGAATCATGTTCTGCATACCTATCTGAAAGCCCTGCATGGTGTAGCTACCAAGTTCTTCAAATACCTGAGATGGGCTGTGAATTTTGAGAACTTTGCGGAACGTATTTGATATATTTTGTGCGATCTTTTGCACATTTGCATAAAGCTGTTGCGCCGCGCCTACAATTCCATTGTTTAAGCCAATAATAGAGTTCCAGCCGATATTATACAGGTTTCCAATGGAATTGCTGATTCTGCTTCGGATTCTTCCGAACCATGTGAACGACGCAGAAAAGCCCGGCTCTAATCCGTTTCGGAATCCTTGACCGCAGTATTCTGCAAGCTGTTTGAACCATCTGGACGGAGAATGGGAGTCTACTGCTTCCTGCGCAGGGGCTTTTACGCTGTTATTCATTAGGTCAAGAATCGAAGTCTTTGTGGATTCTTTCTTCCCGTTAATTCCAGACTGTAATCCCTCTGCAATGTTGCTTCCAAGGGTTTTGCCGCTTGATTTCGCAGTTTCTTCTGCGTCTTTTGCAGATGATTGAATTGTTGAGTTAAGCTTTTCAGTGACTTTGCTGCCGTTCTGCTCAATCCCACTACCTACGGCAAGAATCTGATTCTTTCCGAGTTCTGTAACTAATTCAAAACCAGAATTGTTATCCAGAACGCCGTTGATTGCCCCCTGCAGAGTTGAATCCATTGTACTTTGCAGAGTACTTTCATAGTCAGAAATACCTTTTCCGAACTGCACCATCTGTCCGTCTGCTAAAGTATAGTAGCCGTTATCATCCGGTTCTAATCCCTTTGCAATTTCCTGATAAATCTGTAATGCTTTTTCACCGAGAATCTGTTTTCCATTTTCCCAGATGCCACCCATTTCATCAATTGCATTTGCCGTATCTGTTACCAGAGTTGCAAAGTCAACGGTCTGGATAAGCGTCTGGAATCCTGTGAGTTGTTCTGAAATGTCCTCAAATGAAACATTATTAATCCGATCAGCCATATTTGAAAACTGATTAGATGATGTTTCTGCCGTATCTCCAAGGTCTTTGACCGGTTTATTTACTCCTGATATTGCGTTCTCAAAATCTTCTGATGAAACTCCAAGATTATTAAGTTTAAGTTCGAGTTCAAATAACGCCTGTTCTGTGCTATATCCGTTATCTTTCAATTCGGAAAGGAATGTTAATAAAGGATATGCTTGTTCGCCTGAAATCTGGCTTGCGTGAACCAAACCTAGAATAGCATCTTCATACTCCTGAAATACCTTTAAATCATCCTCTGTAAGTTTATTACCGACTCCGAATATATCTTTCATCCATTCGTTGATAGCACCGGTAAAATCTCCTTTTTGATATCCAAATACGTTATCTTCCAAAAACTCTCCAAAAGTTTTATCTTCACCACCGAATAGATTAACACTTATCCATTTTCCGAGATTGAATCCTGCTATTGCGGTTCCTAAGACAACCATGCTGTCTGCGAATTCCGCTACAAGTGTAGAACCTAGTCCAGAGCCAAAGAATGTCTGCAATGCACCACTGGCTGTGGAAAGAACCGTTCCTAACCCACCGAAGATTGTTCTGAGTGCGCTGATAGAACTGACTACATTGTATATATTTCGGGCAAACTTAATGCTTCCCTTTATAATAAAAAACCGTGCCAGAGCTTCTCCAAGAGCTTCTATCTGTTTATCGTCAAGCTTTCCTAAGGCTTTTGCGAAAGCATCTAAGGCGCTTACTAATGCGTTAATCAGGGGGGCGCCGATATCGTTCAGCATTATATCGAAAAAGCTGATAAATCCATCTGCGAATCCCTCAGCAAATGGCTGGAATACATCCCATACATCGCCGATTGTTTTTATTAACGAATCCCAATTAATATTTTTGATGAAATTCACAATTACGTCTTCAAGATTCCCGATTCTTGTCCATAACCCGTCCCAATCAACATCAATCACTCCGAATTTATCAAGTGCGGCAACAGTAAGACCTAGTCCTGCCGCTATCGAAGCATATGGATGCGCTGCTAACATGGTGATTCCTTTGCCTATCACTCCTTCTTTGCCGAAAATGCCACCGAACCATGTAAGTCCTTTAAATGCTGCAAAAGCTGTCAGGAGTTGTCCGAGGAAATAGCCAATAGACTGTGCCTGTTCTGGTGAAAATGTTGCGATAAACTCTTTGAACCTGTTAATCAGATCAGGAAGTTTATTAACTCCATCTGCCGCCTTGTCAAAAAAATCATCGAAGAAATCAAGTAATCCTGTTCCGACATTCTCAGCAAATGGCTCTAATACATCCCACAACTGCACAAGAGAAGCATTGATTTTGTCCCAATTGATCTTTACAAGAAAATCATTGAAAGCATTAATTAATCGCGGTAATCCCTTTTCTCCTAACGTCCACTTTCCAAGTGGAACTAAAAAGTGTTTCCAGAAATCTTTTAATGCTGTCCATGTGAAATCTCTGAGTTGTTTCAATCCATTGTCCCAGAGATTTTTCAGTGCTTTTGTGGTAGGTTCTGCGGATTTTGCAAGTTTCTTAAATGCGTCTGTAACCTTATTTGCGAATGCCATAGCCTTATTTTCCATGGAATTGTAGGCGGCATCCCATTTCTTCTGGTATTCGTTCAAAAGTTTATCCAGTGCATCGTTGAGGATTCCTGCGTCAATTGCAGATGTGTCAATTTTTGGCGTTTTAATTTTAGAATTTGCAAGGTCTGACAGGGAACTATCGTCTTTGCTCATAATTTCAAGTTCATCATAGGATGCGAGGAACTGTTTTAATTTTTTTGCGCTCTTGGTTGCATTTTTTAGATTATTGTCTGTATCTTTTGTAGCATCATCTACGTCCGAAATTCCAGAATCGTCTATGGAATCAAGTGCATTCGAGAGATTTTCACTTCCACCACCGATAGAACCGAACATTTTTCCGATTTTGGTATCAACTCCAAGAAGCGAACCAATGTATGTCAAAAGTCTCTGGAATGCGATCACAAGACCATTGATGTATGGAAGCACTGCCGCAACTACAGGCATAAAGATGTTCCCTAATGCTCTGGCACAAGATACTAAGTTTGCGCGAAGTATACGTAACTGGTTGGCTGGCATATTGATCGTATTTGCCATATCCGCCCATGCGTACCGGGTGGAATCCAGTATTACTATCGTTCTCAGCATTGCCTTACTTGCCTGGTCCATATTAGAAACAGACGTTTGTATGCCAAGATTTGCCGCATATTGCTGTAAGTTTGCCACACGAATGTTGGCGCCATATTTGTCTACAGCACGGCTCATACCTGCTAATCCAGAGGACAAGTTCTCGTAAACTGTGCTAAAATCAAGATTCTTAACAGATGCAAGGTCAGCACCGATCATGGTTAATGCATTCGACAGTTTTAATGCCTGTTCAGAAGTTGTTCCCATGGAGGACGACAACTGTGCAAACTGGCCTTGATAATTCAAGAGCATGGACGGGTCCATACCGAGTGATTTACCTGATTTATTTGCGGTCAGAATTGCATTATCGGAAACATCGAACCCAGACATTTTGGATGTAAGTTCTCTAGCTCTATTACTAAATGAATTTGCATAAGCTTCCGCAGAATCATAGCCTGCCTCTGACCAAGTTTCTCCTGCTTTATCTGCTACCTGACGAAACGCTGCTTGAAAGTAGTTGTAATCTTCGAGAAAATTCATGGAACTTTCAATTGCACTTCCAAATTTTCCAACAACAAATTTCAACGTCCAGAATTTTGCCGCCAGAGACATGATGCTAGGCAAACTTTTTCTTGCCTTGCTTCCTACGTTTCCGACTGCATTGCCAAGTTTTCTGACCTTTCCTGTAGAAGCAGCCGCACCCTGCCCCAATCCTGAAAATGCACTTGCAGTAGACCTTGCTGCTCTACCGGCATTCGCCCCAGAATTTGCCAACTGAGCAATAGCCTGAGTCATTTGAATTGTACTGCTACTGATTCTAGGAGCGGTACTCATCGTCTGGAAGAATGATTTTAAGCTATTTGCCAGATCATTAAGCTGAGTTGCTGTCTTTCCAGTTTTATCCCCTGCATTTGCCAACTGAGATATTGACTGAACAAATGTATTAATTGGCTGAGAAATATTGCCTATTTCAGAGAATGAGCCTACGATTTTTTCAAGTTCTTCACCAAGTTTCGGGAGTTTTGATGTAACTGCATCAATAGAACCACCGGCATTTGCCAATCTTGCCAGTGAAGAAACAAACCGGTTCACATTGTTTGATACGTCCGGAATACTGCTAAGACCAGATAATTCGGAAATCATGTTCTGAATCTTTCCAGACACATCACCTGTGGAGTTTAATGTTTCGTTCAATCTACGGATAGAATTTACAAACGAATTTAATCCACTATCTTTCAGATTAAGACTTCCAAGCGTGCTCATGGACTGAGTGAACTGCTGTAACTGGCTGTTTACTGTCGATAAATCCAGACCGTTCAATTTTGCTTCTATATTGTTCTTGAGCTCATCCGTATTAATTGAAAGATTTACTTTTACCGGGTCATAGGTAAGCGTGGATGCCTTGTTGATGGCATTTCTAATATCTCTGGCAATCTTTTCTTCATTAATCTTTACGTCAATTGGAATCTGACCGTTTGCAGACTCCATGGCAGACGCAATGTTCCTCTGGATTGACGCACCGAGTTGCGTGCCTAACTCATTTACCGAGCTGTACACCCTGTCCGATGCCATTGCCGCATCTGAACCAGACAAAGCCTGAATTGATATTGGTTTGATGGAATCCCTGACTTTTTTAAGGTTTTCCAGAACGGTTATCAACTGATCTGCGTCGTTGATGGTATTCTTTGGAATCAATGTAGGGAACTTTTCTGATAGTTCTCCCCATGCTGAGTTAAGGTTAATTCCTTTTGTCGCATCAACTGTGATATTTCCAAGGTATTTCTGCAATAATTCCCTGAACTCGCCTTTTCCGATGTCTACTTTGAGCATATCGGAAACGTAGATTTTTTTGCCCTTGAAATAATTGTAAAAGTCCTGCCACTCTTGTTCTGCACCATCCAGATAACTTCCGAGATTGGATTTTACGACTTTCCCGCTCTGCTCAATGCTTTTTGCAATATCATCAAGAGTCTTTCCCCAGTCACCGGCTGTGAAGTTTTGTCCGTCAAATGAATTTGTAAGCTGCTGTGCCAACAAATCTATCTGTCTTTGAAGTTTGGAAGCGGCGCCGCCTTTTAATTCAAATGCGCTTGCGAGCTGTTTGGACAATGCAGATGCGTCTATTCTGGTAGTCTCTAAAGATTTTTCAACAGAATATTTCAATTTTTCAGACATATCCGCTGAATTAATCTCTACATTTACTTTGAGATTCTTGTTTTCAAGATTACTCAAATTCACTTTACTGAGACGTTCGAGCTGTGCGGCCATGCTATTTAACTTACTTGTATCAATACTTTTGATAGATTGCACGGCATAATTGAGAGTACCGATAGATTTAGAAAAATTCCTCATCAAGCCTACGCTTTTGGACATCAAGCTGTCTAATCGGTCGAATTTATTGCACAAATCATTGATTGATCTTGACGCACTGGAAACGTCACTGCTGACTTGTATCGCCAAGGTATCAATCGTATTGTCAGCCATATTCTCACTCCCTTCTCAAAAAAATATTTATAGTAAAAAAGAGGGGACAAAAATGTCCCCTCCATCTGGTTTTCTACAGTTTGAGCTTCCCGATTTTAAATCGGAAAACATAATTGTCCCGTTTTTATTTTTTCTTATATTTCTTAGAATCCGCAGCAAGCGCATCAAAATAATTAATTGCTTTTTGCAATTCTTTTTCTTTTTTCTCTTCTTCTTCCTCCGCGGTAAGTGGAAAGATTCTGAATGGCTCTGATGGATACTCATATGGTGCTTGACCATTTTTTCTGAACATATTACATATGGTAGCTTTGAGAGCTTCTACTGTGTACACGCCCTGCATATGTTCGTGGAAATTCTTTCTGTCCTCAGAAAACTTATATGCTAAATCGTAGCATTCCAGTTCTCTTGGTTCAGAATCCATAAACTCTGTTTTAGAAACTCCGATATAAATATAGAATGGAAGCAAATCTTCCATAACATATCGACTAAATGGTTTCTGAATTTTTTTTACTTTTTGGCTGGATTCTTGTGATCCTGTGGTGCTTTCACTCCATTCTCCATTTCCGGATTCGGATTCTGAAGAATATCGTTTAAAAAACCCGCGTTCATAAGCTCATCGGCAAGAATGCCGAACAACTGTAAGAGTCCTCTTGGTTCATCGGTTTCTTCATCTTTGTAATCATCCAGTAAATTTCCAATTTCCTGCAATGATTCTGCCGGATTGTATTTTTTAAATCCAACAAAAAGAAGCTCCCTGATTACGCAGAATAAGTCTTTAGTTCTTCCAATTCCGGAAACGTCTCCATCTGTTTCGATTTCTGCTGATTTAAAAAGCTTTGCCAAGTCCTGAACTCTTTCCATAAGATCTGTATCGCAGAACGCATTGTAACCAAATTTGATAATATAATCAGTTCCATTAATTGTTAATTTTGTCATATTATATGTCCTCCCAAATTAAAATAGAAATTCCCGCCATAGGTTTGACTCAATGGCGGGATGTTTATCAGCCCCCGAGTGGAGATGGAAAATCTTCATCAGATGGCTCAATTTTGTCTTCAATCTTGATTTCATCTGAAATTGTTACGTTTGCAGTAACTTCCCATGCTGCATTTACTTCGGCAGATGGAACGCCAAGTCTTGACGGTACAATCGGAATAAACCAAGCCTTTGTAAGGTCTGGATGATAAATTTCCAGCCAAGGTCTTTTGCCTTCTGCTTTGTTCTTGTCCCATGTTCCACAGATGTTTTCCCAAGTATCAATGAACACCTGAGACATACCAAATGTAAATCCCATAGCTCCCGATAAATCGAGAAGTCCCGGAACGGATGTTTTGTATTTTGTTGCGTTCAGAGATGTGGTGTCGATAGTATCAGGTTCCGGGTTCATATCCGGAATGGATTTTGGTTTCTGTAAATTGTAATATTTTTCTGTTGGGCGTGTGCCCGCTATAGTTTCGAATGCAATCGCGACCTTCATGCCAATGGTACTGAGGTCAATCGCTGGTGTTGCTGCCATATTCGGCTCCTTTCTGCTTTTTCAGCTATAAAATCACATTAAAAAAGAGCCTTGTCGGCTCTGACACGTAACCCTGTGCCCGGGAGATAAAAGGATCACCGTCCTTTCTATTCATCTGTGCCTGTTTTCAGTTCTGGAAGCCCTGCTACAGATGTAAGCAAGGATAAAACGCCGGAAAGAACGGATGCGGATACGACCATCTTCCAGTCAACGCTTCCAAGGACTGTTGCGGTTCCGATTGTCGCAACTGCTGTCTGAGCAATTGTCTTAACAGCTCTGATTCCCGCAGCTTTCAGCCATTGTAATTTATCTTTACTCATAGAACACTCTCCTTTCTTTTTGGTATAAAAAATAGAAGCTGTTACGCTTCCAATAATTGCCCGGTGTAAATTCTGCTGTACCGGCTTATGATTCGTTTGAAACTCTTTTCAGAGTTTGCAACTTCTTCCGGTCCGTATGTCCGGCGAAAGCCCATCGAAACCATAGCCTGATGACTTTTGCTGTCGATTTCGTATGCAGTCGATAAAGCCTTTGTCCCAGATGCGTAGCTTTCTGTTTGGAACGAAAGAACTGTTGCGCATTCGTGACCTTCAAGACTTGTTGACTGTGTGGGATTACCCATCATGAACAATCTGGCGTATTTCGTTTTACCAGATGCTATTGTCTGGCTTTTTTCCATGGAAAAATTGCCTTTGCCGACTGTTGGTTGAATATCTTTACTCCACCTAGAAAATACTTCTGATACTGGGTTGTTAATCGTGTCTGGCATAGAATCACCTCGTTATAAGAAAAAGCACCCACCGCTCAGGTAGATGCTTTTATATGGTATAGTATATCAAATATGCAGGTATGATTCAGTATGAAGTTTTTAGGAACCAAACACTTCCTTTGCAATTTTTCTGATGTTTTGCATAATCTCCACGCTTGCCTTATAAACTGGCATGGTGGCTTCAGTACCGTAAGAACGTACCCATTCGCCAGAATCGGAATAATAAACCCACGATTCATTCTTTCCATTCCCTTGTCCGTATGAACCGATTGTGTAACCAAAATCTTGTCCCTTAGGATGCGGGCTGGTTCCCGCCGGAGTGTTGTAGTGAATGCCCGACCCGAACTCAATGAATAAAAGGTCAGAGCCTTCACACACAAGCGTCGCCTGAGAATAGCCGCCAAAGTTATTGATTCTGATATAGGTATTATGATTTTTGTCAGAATCGCCTTGTGCCAATGCTATGTTTTCATCTATGACCGGGATTCCAAGTTCTGCCAGTCTACGAACAAACTCTTCATTCTTGCTTACAAGCGACTTCTGATACGCTCTGAGCTGCTTTATTGTGTCTTGTATAGATTTATGCGACAATTCCATTTTAATGCTCTTATTCGCCATCTGAGCCATCCCCTGTGTACTTAATACCGTATCGTGCCACATTGCCTTTCTGGGTATCGAGAATCTTTTTCAGACGGTAATCTGGCGGTACTGTAGGCTCTCCGTCTTCACTTAAAACAAGTTCGCCTGCGCCGGTCAGTTCCGGCTTGCGATCAATCCAGAATACATCGGCGGTCTGTGGCTTGAAGCTGCGGTCGAAGTTTGTGATATACCTGTCATAATCCGGGATATAACCGGCTGATAATTCCTCTGGCGTTCCGGCAGTCGCAGATACGGAGAAGTGATGTAATTCTGGCTTTTGGTACGTTTTGATTGTGTCTATCCCGTCAAGGTATTCAGTTACCCTTGACCAATACACTGTCTGTTTTTGACGTTTCAATCCTCTCATAGCGTTTTCTCCCTTCAAAAAGAGTCTTTTTATTTTCATCTTATATTGCATATTTCATATGAGACACTTTTACATCTTCATCAGATACCTTTGCATAGATCATTGTCGTGTTAATGTTGACATGTCCAAGAATCTTCTGTACCTCAGTAATCGGCGTGCCTCTTTGAAGCATAAGAGTCGCAAGAGTATGTCTAAATAGATGCGGTGTCAGAGGCCTGTCCAGTTCTGCTCGCTCACCGATTATTCGTACAATTCTTTCGATTGCTTCTTTCTTGAGTGCCTTATGCGGCTTTCTTTCACTTACAAAAAGATATTCCGAATCATCATCTCTAATTGCGAAGTATTGTTTTAAAAGTAATTTACATCGGGCATTTAGGTATGTTCTTCTATGCTTATTACCTTTCCCCAAAACAACTACTTCACCTTTGTAAAAGTCTATATCTGCTTTCTTTACACCACACACTTCTGTAACCCTGGCTCCAGTACTGTACAGAAATTCAACTAATGCTCTTTCACGTACGGTTTCGCAAGCTTGCCTGATTCTTTCCAGCTCCATATCTGTCAGAGGTTGTTTTTCAATGCGTTCGTATTTGATATTTTTAATAACTCTGCACGGGTTCTTGCCTATATATCCTTCATTTGCAGCCCACTCGAAGAAAGCGTGTATGGCAGTTCTTCTACTATCAAGTGTTCGATTACTCAATCCTCTGCTCTCCTGAGCGTTATACAGATATACACGAATGTCATTTGCGGTAATATCTTCAGCTTTTTTATTGACTGTGAAAAAGAAATCATCCAGATAAAGATTGTAGAGTTCGAGCGTCTTTTTACTCAAACCCTCGATCTTCCTACTTACAATGTAAGTTTTGTAGAAATCTGGCAAATATCCAGTATACTTTACAACTGCTGTTTCTCTTTGGCTAATATCAAAATCATTTACATACAACGCCAGTTTGTTTCTGACTGTTTCAAGATATTCTTCTGGAATTTCTTCATATAACTTGGTCATGAACCCATTCACAAATTTATCTCTCATAAAAAATACCCTCCTTTTGGGTTCACAAAGGGAGAGTACTGTGCTATAATAATACTGTACCCTTTGTGGTGTTGGAGTTAGGTTTTTTGATTGGTAGTCGGGAACCTAACTCCTTTTTATTATGCTTTTTTGATTGTTATTTTCTCTTCATCATATTCGAGAATTACTTTTCTGTCTTCTTTGGTAACACCTATCATCCGAACTGCTTCTGACGGAAGTGATATTTTATAGTTGACAGATTCTTTTCCTGCGTTTCCACCAGCTTTGTTAATCATGATATTTCTTTCTACTTTTATCGAACTCACCTCCATATAATGAATTTATACTCATTATATATCATTGGTGTCCAATAGTCAATAATTAGCTTTACGCTAATTAACTAAAGTTTGTTTTAACTAACCTCTAGGTATAATTACGCTACATCCTCTTCAAGAGCAATAGCAGAATATACCTTTGTAAGAGAACCAGACAGTCTTGTCTCAAGCAGATATTTGTACTGGTTGAAATCGATATCGAAATTGTCGAACTTAGATACTTCGCCACCCTTAGCAGCACCGAACTGGTAGTCTCCGAGATTTACAAACAGACCAAGCAGTTTATGTTTGTTAGTCTCGCTATCGGTTCTTTCCAGACCCTCAAACTGCTCAACAGTAACAATGGAGTTTACGTTGAGTGCTGCAGCAAGATCAGCTTTAGAATCATAAATACGACGACCGTTCAGATCACGAGCCAGAAGCATCACGTTAAGCAGATGTGGTGTACAGTAGAAATCAAGTGAACCTGATCCTTTGTACTTCTCACGTGCATAGAGAGATGAAGCAAGGATAGCTTCAGCTTTGATATATTCCTCGCCAAAGTTAGCACCTGTGTTAGATCCCTGAATCTCCTGTTTAGCTTTATCGAAATCTACTGTCTGATGAATTGTATACAGCTCGTCATCGTTCCAGATAGAACGGATATGATCTTCATGAATTTTATCCGGATCACCGTCTTCACGACCATCACCAACCAGTGCAGCCATAATCAGTTCTTCATTCAGAGTCTGTCTCATGATGTTCCACTGATATGCAACTACATCAAAGTCTGTAATATCAACGATATCGTCACGCTGTAAGGTATCTTTGATATAAACTGTCTGAGGATCTGTTGTACGGGACAGCAGTTTGATTTTCGCCATCTCTTTCTTATAATCGCCCTTCTTCTGGTAACCTTTAGCTTTCAGCTCAGCAATACGAGCGTCAGCCTGGCGAGTCTTGATACGAGTATATGGACTCTTATGAATTTTAGCCATAGCAGTATCAATCCAGGACTGATCTCTGGTAAGAGTTTCCGGCTCACCTTTTTTCAGAAGCTCATATTCCGGGAACAGCTTTTCAACTTCGTCGTCAAATACTCCATGAGCTAATGTGTCGGCATTCTCCTCTGCAAAGATATTCATTGCCGCTCTCAGCGAGCCAATGCCGCTCTGTTTTGCCATAGATACAATTTTCATTTCGTCAGAGTGACTAAGAATAGACTTATTCGCCTGCTCTCTTTCTTCCTTGTCAAAAATGTTATGTTTCACTACATTTCCTCCTTTTTCATCGTCGTCTTCATCATCAGAAAGTGCCATGCCAAGTACAGCATACATAGCTTTTTTCTGCTCGTCATTCATGGTATCCAATACCTCTTTGATGGTTTTATCATCAAAACCTTCTGACGTTTCTGGTTTTTTGGTTTCTTCAGCCACTTTGTTTTCTCCTTTCTTTTCAGTATCAGCTGAGTGATAGAGCATAATATTCTCATCCCATGATACTTCCATCTCCTCTTCGCCCTCGGCAGAATGCGCCATAACAAAATCCACGTAAGCTCCAGGATTAGCTCCAGCCAACACAAGACTAAGCTCCCTGATATTTCCGTGGACAACATCTTTACCAATCTTTTTGAGCTGATTAGCCCAAATAGAAAGAGATCTTACATCTCCATTCTGCACAAGTTTCTTAGCGGTCTGCCCCTGTTCAGTGTCATTGAATACACCGTAGGCATATACGCCATCATCGCGGTTTTCCAGAACTGCATGACCAAGAACTGCGTTCGGATCATTATGCTCATGGTTCCAAACTAATGGAACTTCGCATCCGTCATTACCTTTGAACGCATCTTTACGGATAGTAACGCCATCACCGCAGAGTAAATCATTACGAGTGGCATATCCGCTAAAATCACAATTATCCATTTTGACCTTCTCTCCTCTCTTCATTTTTTATTACAGGAACAGCATTCTCCGCTTCCTGCTTAGACTGACTGATATTACTATTTCGTAACTCGTCAGCTTTCGGATCATCTGCTGGCTTCATACCAACGATTTGTCTTATCTCGTTGGATGTCATAATTTCGTTTCGTGTGAATTTATCGGCAATTTCTGCGATATTATTGACTGGAACCAGTCGGAATGGATCTCTGAAATATTCGATAGACTGCCCTTGAGATCGAGCGGTCTTTGTTAGAAATTTACGTTTTAATTCATCGGCAATCGCTGCTACAATAGGTTCTACAGTACGATTGTTATAATTCAGCATAGTCTGTTCATCAGCTGTTCCGTCCAGAACTGCCTGCGTAATACCAAGCTGACTGTAAAGCATATTGGTCCAGTATTCGACCTGTTTGAGAAGATTGTTCTCTAATGACCGATTAAGCTGGATGACTTTCTCGGTACCATCAATGTAGGCTACACCGTACTTCGAATTGGTGAGCTGATTTTCCATGTCATTCCGCCGTCTTTCAGCCTGCTCTCTACGTGCCTGAGTTTTGGCTACATACGGAAGCTGAATGATTAAATCTAATTTACCAGATGCCGTTTTTTCATCTGTCGCATCCAATAAACTGAGTTTTCTCATCAGTCTCTGCAGTGTAGAGTTTGGCTCGTTAACGATTGCATACAATGGATTTTCTATGATTCCTACCTGACTTTTTGGTAAAAGAATATCCTCTTTTTCTCCTCGTCGGTCGTTATAGATTCGAACCTTGACATGCTTTGGGTACCATTCAATTATTTTCCCGGTTCGGACCGAGTCAATACTGAATGAATTACTTATCTTTGGATTGAATGATGTGTCCACCGGAACGATAGCTACGGCACCCTCGTCAAGCATAGACAAAACTACATCATGGAGAAATGCTCGTCCCGATTGATCAATATTTGCTTCGAAATTCAAACACCTATTTATTCCCGAATCAATCTCTTCGATGAATCGTCCCGCAGAATCTAATCTACAGTGTTTAATATCTATAGTCGCTACATCAAGTGCTATGCGATTGAATATAGACGATACTATGGAACGTTCGTTTCCATGACCTAATCGTGGTCTATCAGGGCGCAAAGAATAACCGGGGCCAACGTTATGATATGTCGGGTCCCGGTTCATAAAAGCATTCCAAGCATGTGCAAGCCTGGTCTTAATATTAAATTCCATTTTGACTTTACTCCTATTTTATTTAATACACAAAACTAATTAACTAATTAGTTTCCGCTTTCAGTTCTTCTTCCTTATTAACATCCATCAGCTCATTGTACTGTTCCTCTGTAATCCTGCCAGTCGCAAAGAAAATATCAATCTTATTCTTTAAATCATCTGTCAGTCCGTTTCTTTTTTTTAGTTTCAGTAATGTTCTATATAACATAATCATACCTCCAATTCTGTTAATGCCACCGCATATTCGCTGTTTACATAGGCTTCTGCTGATTGTAAGTCCATATCGTAGATGTAATCTCGGTTGTCATTTAACTGCTGTTTCACATAGTTCCAACCATTAGCCATGCTAATCGGATAGTTAAATACTGTATATCCATCAAGCTGTTCACTGTTGACACCTATATTGGTTACTGGGTAATAGGTCATTAACTGCTTGAACGCTAAGGCTTCTTCCGGAGTGATAGGAATTTCTTCTGCGACAGTCAGCACATTATATACTTCTGGATTTTTCTCACGAAGCCATTTCTTAAATTCTTCATCTGTCATACCTCTCATGTTTAATGATGCTCCTTTTCCGTCATAGGCAATATACAATTCTGAAGCTGTTACCCCATTGTAGTTGTTACTTTGAATTTTGAACATATTTGACAAACCAATTTTTGAACCATCAATACCGAGTTTAGAAATGTTCACATGCCATACCGTATTATTAAAACCGTATTTAAAATTACCTAAACTCCACTTCAATATATTTCGTATTACTTTCCCATGTTCCACATCCACATAATCCGCAATATACTGCTGACCGTCGATTGTGACGTTGCCACCACTTGAGACTGGAATTGAGTTAAGGGTGATATTGTTAAGTGTAACAGATTGAACCTTTAATCCATCTTCATTTGTTACTTTAACTGTAGGATTCACCACGCTCTTAATCTCCTGTGGATAATCTGGTGATGGAGATGGGATACCGCCTGTGTAAGGTTCATAAGATTCATCTGTGATTGACGCAAGCTGAATCATAGGATAGATTGTTTCATCTACTGTTAAACCTTCCTGTACTGTAATATAACAATAGATTTCATTATGTCCATCTGTGATTGTGAATGTTCCTTCATTCGTTGCAGTACTTATACTATTACTCGCAACTACATTGCACTTACTTCTTCCTTTTACAACTAGCTTATACGTTCCGCTTGCAAGCGTTAAAGTTTTTCCGTCAATATTAGAATATAAATTATAATAAGCTACACCTGTGGCAGTTCCACTAATGCTAATGCTTCCATCCTTGTTATCCGTGAATATTATGCCTTGAGTCATACCATCTGCTGTTATATACGGATATTTCAATAAATTCTTACCAGTAGTTGTAGATTGGCTTGACCTCCCATACAGCATCATATCCATGATTTTTCCGTTATCAGAATCAGTAATATGAGTTTCACCCTGATTCGATGCATAGAACTTTGTAATTTTGGTGGATATATCTTCCTTTAGCGAAGCAATGTCCGTCTTGTTCTGCTCAATCTGCTGCGCCTGTTCTGTCGTGGCTCCGGGCTTGACCGGATTCTTTTCAAAGTATTCCGTAACTAATCTTTGTATTACCGCCTCTGCTTCTTCTTTTGTGAGATACAGTGACATATCAATTGGAGCGCCCATAGTGTCCCAAACTACGCCATTCCATGCCACATTCATTCCTGCTTCGCCATAGACAGATTTAGACTCGATATTGTACATATCTCCGATATCTGGATTTGATGGAAGCAAATCAGCGGTTGCAACTGTACCTCTGTACCTTAGAGGGCTGTTCAACTTTGCTTCCATATCGGAAATCTGGCGTTTTAATATTGCATATACTTTCTTTGCTGTTAATGCCATATGCGCTTCTCCTTTACAGTTTGTACCATGTATCAGTAGGTTTGTGATATTCGTATAATTCAGAAGTATCAAGGCACAATGCTGAAGAACCACTCTGTACATAATGCGGGAGCTTTGATATGTCTTTTGAAAGTCCCTCGTAATCACGAACCATACCTTTTGCGTCCGTACACACCCAACTGCCTAAATCCGGCAATTCGTCACCGGGATTGTACTTGATTCCATCAAAAATAACTGTGTTTTCTGCTTTTGCCATCTATGCAATCATCCTTTCTGCCCCGATAGGAGCTACATATGTGAACTGGTTTCCTAGTATATCTCTAGCTGTGCCAATCACGAAACAAGAATAGTCGGCCAGAAGATTGCAACACCATTCTTCTGCATCAACCCAATACCGTTTCTTAACCATGCGGTGAAGTTCTGGCAATAGACCGTAACTGAATATCACGCAATGACCTAATTCATGAATAAACACACGGTTCAGAAGCTCTCCGTGAAGGTTATTTGCGATTGAAATAATACGGGTGGAATAATCCGATACCCCAAGTGTTCTGTTTCCTGTACGGTCAATTAAAACGCTGTCGTGCGGAGACACAAACTGTACTCTCCATAGGTCACCGTTCATGTAAAATTGTCTTAGCATGGCTTATCACCATCCTTTTCTCAACTAAAAAGCCCCTGCTACATTCCTGTAACAAGGGCAAAATTCATTTCATATTCAATTCATCTGCTGTATGAAACGTGTCAGGTCAGTTTTCATCTGCTGTCTGATTGATGCGTCTGCATCGTCCCACATTTCTTTCATATTGCGGATGATATCTTCTGTATACTCTTTCATGGAATCATCCATTTTTCTCTTGGATTCAGCGTCTTTGGAATCATGGTAATGTCTACGATTCTCACTGTATCTGTCATATGTTTCACCGTATCTGGACTGCTGACGATTCATGCCATCATTCCCCATATTCCTGTCCGAATATTCTGGGTGATATCCCATGCGGTACATATTGCGTTCAAATTCTGGATTATTCAGATATTCATTCATCCAGTCATCATCCTGTGCGTGAAGATAAGGAATATATCCCATGCGGCTTCCTCTGCCTTTTGGTGCAAATCTGCCGTTTGCATAACGATATCTGTCATATCCCATGCGTCCAAGATATTTCTCTTCCTGCTCGCATTCGTCCATAGCTTCTACGATTCGATAATCTTTATCTGCGCAGATTGCGCATTTTACCGCTTCTAAGCAATCTTTCAGATCATCCCAATCCTGAGAACTAAGATTGTCAAATCCATGTGCTTTGGCTTTTTCCATAGCCCATTTTCCCATTTCCATTGCAACTTTATGCATTACATTGCCCCCTTTCTGGCAGCCTGTGTAACAGGTGTGTCTGTCGTTGGGGCTGTACCATTAATTGCTGTTAAATTGTTACTCGGACTACAAGCTGGATTTCCTAACATCTTGAATACTCCGCCAGTTGCACTTGTAGCTACTCTGGTTGCGTACTTCGTTCTGGTTCTTATTCCGCAAGCCGTAACCTGCGCACAGCAACGATTCTCTAGCGGATACAAAGTTGTTCCTGTTCCTATCTGAATCATTACCGGGGCGGTAATTGTGGTGGCTTCTGGTATACTTTGTGCGATCACAATGCAATACTTTTCTCCATTGGAATAACTGCCTGCCGGGAGTGTGATTACAAGATTGCCACCGGTAAACGATACAGACTGGCTGATTACAAGATGGCTGCAAAGCTTACAAACATTTTTACAACTCATATTTTATACCTCTCAATCAAATAAGAGGTGAGCCGCAACCCACCTCTTAGAATTTAGTCAACCTCTAAGGGTGAGTTACTTAGCAGCAACCACTGTTGCATCCACATCCGTTGTTTCCGTAATATCCATACAAATTACTTGCCGGATATGCCGGAACCGGAAGTGGTGCAGTGCGTCTGAGAATTTCTGCTGTATTTGCGTTCATAGCCGCCTGTAATACCGCATTCTGGTCGGACTGTGAAGCCGCCAGTTTAAGTGCCTGATTCTCTGCTCTAAGGTCTGCTGTTTCCTTCTGGCAAAGATAATCAAGAATGGCACGGGTGTTGCTGTTCTGATTTTCCAGAATATCTCTGGTATTGTTGTTCATTGAGTTCTGGATTGCACAAGCGTTGGTAGCCATATCATATCTGATCTGAGCCTGTCCTTCCCTGTTGTCACAGCAACACTGAGCTAACTGAGACTGTAATGCATTCTGTCCCTGCATAAGTGCAATGTTTGTACTATTAAATCCCTGTTGGGTCTGATAGCCAAGATTGCAGATAGCATTATCTACGCCGTGGAATCCATTAGAAATATTCTGATTGATTCCATTCAGCTGAGCCAACTGGTCATAACCAAGGTTACAGATACCATTGCTGATACCATCGAGCTTGCTAATTACGGACTGGTTATCGAAGCCACGTTGTAAAGCAGAGTCTAAGAAATCTGTGCTTCCATTTCCTCTGTTTCCGCCGAAGCCCCAGCCATTGCCTCCCCAACCAAAGATGAGAAGTATAATGATCCACCATGCCCATCCACCGCCGAAGCCGTAGCCATCATCTGCATGATTATTAGAGCCTGTTGCTGCCGCAATGTCAGCAAGGCTATATCCGCCTGAATTCATCATAAATTCAAACCTCCTATTTGATTTATTTTACAAATCAAGTAGAAATCCCGGGCTTTCAGCTCAATTTTGTAGCAATGTTAAATGAAATATAGTATAATATTTATGTGGGAATAGGGATTCGCGACCCGAAAGTCACATGCCTTAGTGATTTTCCCACAACCAATAAAGGCGTACATCAGAAAGGCAAGGTGTTATTTTTATGAAAGAAATATGGAAAGACATTCCAAAATACGAAGGTGTTTATCAAGTAAGCAATCTAGGGAATGTAAAAAGTTTGCAATCAGGAAACCATCATTCCAAAATCAAAATATTAAGTCCAATCTGCGCTGACGGGAGATATTTGCGAGTCAGTTTATATCGGAATAAAAAGCCTGCGTATTTTATGGTACATCGTCTTGTTGCAATAGCGTTTATTCCAAATCCGGAAAACAAGCCTCAAGTTAACCACATTAACGGAAACAAAAAAGATAATTGTGTAAATAACCTTGAATGGTGCACGTCTTCCGAAAACAATTTGCACGCTTACAAAATCGGAATAAACAAAGGTTCTAAACCGTGGCTAGGGAAAACCGGATTCCAAAACGCATCTTCTATTCCAGTGAGCCAAATTGATTTAAACACTGGGAATATTATTGCCACTTTTGGAAGTATAGGTGAAGCTTCCAGAGCGACTGGATGTTCGGAGTCCAAAATAGGGAAATGTTGCAAAGGCATTTTTTCTCAAACACACGGATTTGGTTGGAGATATGCGGATAAATAATTTATCCGCTTATTTTATTCCGAACTGGTTCTTAACCTGCGATAACATATCATCAGGATTAATTCCTTTTTCTTTGCAAAGGTTTCTTGCAAGTTTTTCAAGACCTGCACTGTCGCCTTTTTCCATCATATTGATAGCATTGTTTATAACTGGGCTGTTCCCAGACTGATTTTTCATAATATTGATGATAGCTTGCTGTGGATTTCCACCGTTACGTATCATCTGCATAAGTTGCATAGGGTTCATCATCTCTGCCTACCTCCGTTCTGCTTAGGTTCTGGTGTTCCCGACATCTGCGTCGGAAACATATTCTTTATTTCAGAAATCTCCGAACAAACATCATTCCGAAGCTGATTAAACATTGCTTCAATGTCAATCTGCTTTTCATCTTGCTTAGATTGCTGTTCATCTGGATTTACGAGTCGGTAAACAAAAATCCTGCTCCTTCCATCGGATTGAAGCTGTTTTCTGTAAATTTCAGTTCCGTCTGTTTTTGGATAGTAAACAGGATTGCCGGACATATCCACATCTTTAGCCTTTACAGTATCAATCCCATCCACCATCTGTCCTTGAAGCATATGGGATTGTGGAATTGACTGTAACTGTTGCATCTGCATTTGACCATAAGGCATTGCCTGTTGGTAATTATTCTGCAATTGTGCCAGCCTGTCCTGATACGGCTGTATTTGTCCGTATGGGTTGTTTATCATTGGCTGTTGCGGATAATACGGATAACCTGCCATAATCTGTTCCTCCTGTCCGGGATTCAAGAATCATATCCATATCATCTATGGAACGATGCTTTTCCCATATACCCTCGTAAGGGTTCCTTAACATAATCATTGTGTTTTCTCCTATGATTATATTATATAGGAAGGAACTCTGTTTTTGAACGTCACTATTTCGCCACGTTTTCGCCATAATACAAAGAAAAGCCCCGACAATACATCGGGGCAACTTTGGAAATTTTCTTCTTTATTCTTTTGTTAATTCGGTCTATTGTTCTCGGACTATACCCCATAAGTTCAGATGCTTCCCATAGTGTCTTTTCGCCATAAGCCCGTAATCGAAACAGTTTTTCTTCTCTGGAATCAAAGCCTGCTTCTTTTAAATAAAATTTTCTTTCATCTTCTGAAAAGTCTGTATAATTCATATTTCCACCGTCCTCCCTTACAAGTGGAATCAAACTGGAAGAATACCGCTTAACATAAAACCGATAACTGCGCTGACAATCGATGTAATAACACATACAATGATTATATCGTAACGCTTTCCCGGGACTGCCATGAGAGTCTTTATATTGTTATTCATCTCATCCACAGTTGACTTGATATGGTTCAAGTCATTATCACTTAATGCTGTCTTTCTTTCCAGTTCCCCGATACGCTCATAAAACTCTTTACTACGATCAGAGTGCTTCTCTTGCATCAGCTGAAAATTCTTTTCCAGTTCTTCTATGCGGTGTTCATTAAAGCATTCATGTTCACATCCCATCGCCAGTTCCTTTCTTCACTCCCTTAACATTTGCTTTTCCCTACTGAATATAAGCAACCCAGCGGCACTCCGGGAGGACAAAAATACTGTGCCACGTGACCCAACCATCTTATTAAATTAAACTTCCTGCAAATGGAAAAACACCATGATTGATATATATTTCTGTTTCGGATTCCCAGTTTCGACTTACTGAATTTTCAGAGTGCGATTCTTGGAACTCGGCTCCCTGCTTCACAAGGAAATAAAGAGCCAGATCAAATATGCAATCGTAGCAATCTTCCATATCGGCTTTGATTTTTTCATCTGTATATCCAGACGGATAGTTGCGTTTCTTTTTGAACGAACGAATTGCACGCTTCACAGACAAAGAAATCATACCGTCAGTTTCAGCATCATCGGATAGATACTCTTTCAGATCATTCACAAGCTCTTCGTTCATTCAAGATCACCTACCCTTGCTGAGATAAAATTTCTGAGATAATACCAGCCTTATTTGTCGATGTCAGGGCATAGCCATTGTCACTTGCGAGCTGCTTCAGTTGAACTACTGTCATGCTTGACAGCTCGCTTTCTGTATACTTGTGTTTTGAAGCATCATTAACACTTACTACAGATGGTGACTGGCTGTTCTCGTCGAGACTATGCCCGTTTATTCCCCCGCTTTGGTACCGATTACGATACCGCCATTAGCTTTTGCTGCTACTGGAACAAACATACCTGATGCTTTAGTCCAAACTGCAACTGGGTCTTGTGTAGCCCACATGGACAGTGTTACAAAGGAACGATTCTCTTCCTGAATGAACTGTCTGTACTCAAGTTCCTCTGGTGTTACGCCCCAAAGTCCAGTACCAAATGAACCGTTCGGCTCTGCTTCATACAGAGTGAATACATCCTCTTTGAAGTATCTTCCTGTTTTGAGTGAACCATCTGCTTTTCTGAATCTGAATTTCTCGTCACAACGATCAATTGTGATTCCGTATTCCTGCATAAGCAGATTAGTAAGCTCCTGTTTTGTCAGAAGACGTTTGTTTGCTGCTCCTAAGACCGCTGTCTGCATTGCAGTGTTGTTTCTCATATAGTTAATCATTTTGAGAGATGTAAGGGCTTTATTTACCACAAAACCATTATCCTCTGCGATAGTAACCATCTTCTGGATATCACCCATAATATCTGCATCTGGCTTAGACCAGTCTGTCATTTCTACCTTTGCGCTGGACGGAACGCCGTAATCAATGCTCATATCAACGTTGTTCTCTTTGACTTTTACTGCACCAGTAGAAAGGAACTGTCCTTTCATGACATTTGCTCTGGCAACAACGCCTTCAAACAGGTTAGCTGCATCATCAAATACAAATCTCTTTAAGTTCTCATCATCCGGCACACCATTTTCAATTGCCTGCTGTAATCTCTCAGACTGATTGATTTTTCTCTTGATAAAAAGCTTTTCAGTCAGGACTTTTTCAAATCCTGGTCTGGAGCCAATTTCTGCTTCGGTATCAAGAGCATGAACGAACGCTACCTCTGGAAGTCTCTGTCCAGCCATAAGTCTGTAGTATTCAGCTTTCAGGAACTGTGTTTTGACATCCGGGAAAATGGTGTCAAGAATGCCCGGTCTTTTTACGCTGAAATCCTGAGAAAAGTTAAGTCTTTCTTCCTGTGTGATTGATTCTAAAATATTAAATGGCATCTGCTTACCTCCTTAAAATTCTGGGTCTGTAGTGGTTACAAAAACGATACCTGCTTTTTCAAGCTCTGTTTTCGCAGTGGTTTCTACTGTTACCGGAAGTCTTTTTTCAAGAACACGTCCTGCAACAATTACGGAAATCGGTCGTTTTGTATCGTCTGTCATATCGACGTCTTCAAACACAATGCCTTTAGCACCAGTTGCGTTTGTCGGATATACAGAACCTGCCTTGATAATCTTCTTAGTTCCAACGGTTTCAGCATTTGTCTGTTCTGCTGTATAGGTTTTAAGTACCAGTCCTACCTCGGATTCGAGAATATTAGGTGTGGATTCGTACTGCTCTGTTTTCATAAAAGCCATAATCTAAATCTCCTTTTCTTAAATATTTACTGGGGCATTATCATCTGCCGGTTTATTTTCTGGACACATTTTTGCTGAGTACGCTTTTGCATATTCAGATGCTTCGCTTTTCTTTTCTGGTTCTCCACCAGATTTACCGCCACCCGGATTAGGTGTGTTTTCAAGGGCTTCTTTTTCCCATGCGGCTTTTGCGGTATCAAGCGTTGATTTATTTATTTCGGAAATTCCATCAACAAAATTCTGGGCTTCTTTGAGTGCATCTTCGGCATCCATATTTGAAAATGCTTTGATTGCTCCTGCGTAGGCATCTCCTTTCATTCCTGCGGCAGCAAAAATAGAAGTAATTTTGCCTGTCAGGGCTTCTTTCTGGGAAGTTGCAAGTGCAGATTCAAGGTCAGAAATTCTTTTCTCGTTTGCGGCTTTTTCTTTCTGACGTTCCAGTTCTGCTTTCTCAGCATCTGTCATGTTCTGCTGTTTGAGTTCTTCCAGCTCTTTTTCCAGTGCATCTGCTTTTTCAGCTTGTTCTTTTACTTTCTGGGCTTTTGCTTTTTCCTTAGCTACATCAGAATTTGACTGATTCAGGAAAGAGGTAATCTGCTCATCGGTTGCATCTGGAAAGATCTTCTTTACATCTTCTCTTGTCATTGAAATCTCCTGTCACCAATACGCTTTTTTACGCTGTTCGCTCAGCTCAAGGTGTCTCCCATGATTACGCTATCGGGGTGCATATTTTTTTAATAAAAAAGAGACGATTTTACTCGTCTCTAAATTAACTGTATTGAATTGAACACCGGCAGTTCACAATCTCGTCTGCCGAAGCTCCTAGCGAGGTGTCTTTTGGAAATTGTAGCAAGCTATCTCCAACCGAGAACGGCTCATCAATCGGGAGTATGGTTTCTCCGACTTCGAGGTGTGTCTTTCGTTCCCTTTTGTCTCCTACGTCAATCCATTTCTTCTTTGTCTTTCCTGCTTTCACAGCTTTTGAATACTGTCTGTAATTCAGTATCGAATTAGCTTCGCATTCTGAAATAAACATTGCCCGGTCATTAGACAGGTAATAATCATCAGTAATGCTTTTGTCTTCGGCAGAAAATCTTTCAAATGTTGCATCAATAATTTGTTTTGTCACGTCAAGAGCATATTGCTTGATATATGTGTCTATAAGCATATACGAAGCAATTACATCCAGATATTTGTCGTAAAATTGAGTCTGAATGTATTCTTGATCTGATTCTCCACTTTCTATGGTTGTTTCTATCAACGCTAAAATATAAAGGACAACTTCTTCCATTTGTTCAGAAAAAGCTATCCTTTCTTGCTTTTCTTTGTCTGATATTGACATTTTGCTGAAATATTCTTTATACGGTTCACTTCTGCGATTGTTGGGCCTGATAGTTAATTCATCGTATGATGAAATACTCATTCTGAAATCACATCCTTATTGAAGCCATTCAGCAAATCTTGCGCTTTCTGCAACTCTGAGTCTGGGTCTGCCAATTCCGGATAAATGGTTCCGAGATATGGCAAACTCATTTCATATACTTTTTGCGGATCACTAAATAATCCGCAAGTAATCAGCGCAATAAGCGGATGAATTTTATTTTTGAACAGATAATCAAGCGCCTGCGCTTTGACAAGCATGTTATCTGTCGGGTTTCTGGTGATTTTTACATCAAAGTCTCTGGTCGAGATATTTACATCCATTGAAGTTTTTCGGATGATATTCAAAATAATTCTGGCAGATGCTTTTTCAGCTTCTTTCGTAAATGCTTCTACCAATTTTGCGTCTCGTTCTGCAAAATCCCAACCATTCCTCAGATACACTGCATTTCCTGTATCTCCACCGGTATTGCTCTGTCGATTCGGCATTGCTTCTACAATCAGCATATTGTTGTAAATATCATCTTTTGCAACCTGACTTTCTGACTGATTTAATTCAGCAGTCATTAAGTCAACGTCTGATTGTGTTCCATTCCCGACGTCTTTTACAGATACAGCACCGAGTTTTATCATTTTTACAAATTCTGCTTCGTCAATCTCGCAGTTCTTAAATTTCATCAAGGCTTGTACGAACTGTTCAACCCCATTCAGTCTGTCAGATTGATATTTGTTGATTGCATCATACATTGTGATCGCAATTTCAATGTCAGAAAGTCTGTCGTGATTATTTGGATATTCAATGATAGGAATACCGCCAAAACCATTGATTCCAGATTCTGTTACCGCTCCATTTTGTATTTTGAAATACTGTCTGGAAGAATAACACTGGTAATACTGCTGATTGTCCTCGTCTTTTAAAATCTGGACGGAAAGCACTGGTTTGCCAGTAACGCTTGAATAAACAATATATACATCCTGCGGTGATGGGATAAATATTCTGAAAGGTGGTAAGTCTCCATCCTTTGTCCATTCATCTTCTCTCAGGATTGCCTTGTATGCAGTTCCTACCGCGCTCTGATATATTCCAAGTTGAATATTTCTGGCGTCTGCATTGGCTTCGTCCAGATAATCATTGAGCCTATCAACTTGTTCGTTTGTTTCTTCACTCGCTTTTTTCTTTTTACAGACATATTGAATAGGTTCTCCATATATCTGTCCTGCCTTGAATTTGACTGTTTCAAGGGCATGATTCTCAACAACTTTATTGTTGACCTCTGGGCGAACAAGTTTTTCACGATATAAAATTGGCTGATCGCCTTTGTAATATCTGTAAAGATAATCCATCAGGGTTCTATTCCTGTTATGGATTCCGATTGTATCAGAAAGGACCTGTGCCACGTTCTGGGGAGTAATCTGGTCTACGCCAGTATAGGCAGTTTTTCTGCCAAATTCTCCTTGGCATAGGTCAACAAAGTTTATTTTGTTTCTCCCCACTGCCTGTCCTCCTATTTTTCTGCATGAAAAAAGCACCGGAATAAAATCCAGTGCTTAATTTTACATTTTATATTATATCAAATATCTAAGTATGATTCAGTATGAAGTTTTAATATTCGAATCCTTTTATTTTTCTTACCGTTTCTATTGCACACAAATGAAGTTCTTTTGTCCGCTGATACGAATACCCAACTTCATCGGCAATTATATCAAGAGATTTTCCTTCAATATATCTTTTGAATAAGACATCGTACTGTAATGGATTTCTTACAGAATCAATTGTCCTAATGACTTCTGTTTTTTTCTTTAAGTACTCATCTGTGATATTTTGAATTTCCCTTTGTAGATCAACAATTTCCGCAATCAAATCACCAGTTCTGTCTTTGCTCCCAGATGTTTGTACACGTTCGCCATACGAAAAGGAACTTAATCCAGTTGCATGAGCTTTTAACTGTTCTATTTCTATATATTTATTATGAATTGCCCTATCATAACGTTGAATTTGGTTTAAATATTCTCTCGTGTTCATGCGTATCTCCTTCCCCAAAATGGGTTATGAATGGCTGTTGCTTTTCCACCTAAAGGATTTTGTACGAACTCAGCTAACATCGCCAAGCTGTCAGGTCCATCGTCATGGAGGACCTTTGCCCTTGTGGTGTATGTAGTTACATTTCCCATAAACATTCCGTAATCAGATTTAGGCTTGTATTGGCTCGGATGTAAAAAATAAAAATGTTTTGATATGTAATCAGAGTTTACGAGAATTTTTGTCTCTTTATTTGCTTGCGTAGGTCTTGTTTCGATATCCGCTCGGCATTTCCCTGAGATTATCTTTTGAATGTTGTGCGCAACACGATTTCCTACGTTATTTGACTCGAATCTGATTTTATGCGGATTGTGTTTTATCAAGATATCAGCAGTCTTTCTGTCCAGGATGTCGTAATCTGTGGTATCATCGAAAACAACGTCCGGGATAAAAAATTTATCCCCATATTGATATGCAATAGGTAATGATTCAAAGTCTGTACCTTTATCTTTCGTATCACATACTGCCCATATCGCATCTGCTTCTCTGTCTGGTATAATTGTGTATTCGTCCGTGCATCCATCGGGCACGTCTTCTCTGTCGAAGAAAAATCTTTTTAGCTTATCTGGTGGAAGCAGCAATCCTTCACGTTCTACCGGTTGTTGCTGATAAAGACAGTTATAAGAGATTTCGTCCATGGACTCTTTAGCGTCGTTGAAATACTTCTCAGAGAATCCATTTACCGTAAACAGAAAATTGCTCTTTCCGTTTTCATCAAGTGCCGGTACTGCTATAAACCTTGCTCTAGGGTTCCCGGCGTATAACTGCTGTAGCTTTCCAATAGGGTCATGTACTGACCATCTTGTAGCTATATAAAATTCTTTGCAACCCTCTAGTCTACGAGAGCGCAAGTCATTTACTACTTTTGTCCACAGGGTATCTAATCGGTTTTTGTTTAACGCTTCCTCAATACCAGATACAAGGTCATCGGCGGTAAGGAATCTATTGCAACGAGTAGCACCAGTCAGAGAACCATCAATTGATCGAAATGTCCATGTTTTAAAACGTCCATTTCTTTCGAGATTGACCGTAGTTTCCTTTGCATTTGTTCCCTGTATTTCTACATTCGGAAAAATCTCATGCCATGTGTACTCAACCGGATCATTGATGATTTCCAGAACTCCATCATAAAGTGAACGTGTCAGAATACTACTGTGCGCTGATGACAGGTTGAAATCATTCGGAAACCACCCGCCTACCAGAGACAGAAAGAAATCTTCAAGAGTAGATTTTCCGCAACCGGGTGGTACGCTCAGCGCAAATATATCAAGTTTATCATCCATCAAGTCTTGCAATGAACCTATGATGTTATGCTGCAAAAACACATTTCTTCGTGGTTCATAAAATCGTTCTTTTGGAATTCGGTTCTTTTCAAGATAAAGCAATCCACTGTCAACTTGATAGTTCTGTGCTTCCAACAGCAAATATTTCCAGTAAATATCGTCAAAATCTCCACTTCCAGTAATAGCAGCTTGCCTTTCTGCGATATTGTGTGCATACTGGCTTACCTTTATTCCCATCTGTCGCGCATCTGGATTATCCTTGAAAGGAAGGTCAATATTCATATTTAACAGCAGATCAAGGCAGTCTTTCTGGTTTTGATAGACTGTCATATCACCATTAATAATTTGATTTAAAATCGCCCGATACCATTCAAGCGAACCTTCTGTGAATTTTTGCATAAAAATAGAGCCAGACCTCCTTTCTTCTTAGGATTTAGTCTGGCTCTCATGTGGCTCTTTGACTGTTATTCACTTGCTTTGAAGTTATATATAGGTTTGATAAGGATTTTTATAACATTATGGTCTTTAAATTCTCTCTCAAATAATGTGGGTATCTTTTTCATTCAACGTATCCTCCTACAAGCAAGTCACAAATTTTATCGAGTTGCATTTCTTTTATTTCGAACTCAACTTCTTCCCTACTGTCGATATTACGATAGCGCGATTTTTTCTTCATTTCTTGTTGATAAAATTCATCTTCTTTCTGCTTTTTAACTTCCTCTGCTGCTTTTTTTTGAAGTAAATACCTCAAATAAATGAAAATCTGAACCACATTGTTCAAAATAGGTATCTCCATAAACCAGATATACTTTCATACATTCACCTCACTCTGGAATCCCTAACTGTTCATAAGTAAATACGGTTGTGTATTTCTTCCCGCATTTGTAGCAAGTTTCCGTAATAGTGCAAGTCTTTTCTTTGTCATTACATTTCGATTCTGTATCCGAACTTTTGAACTTGCAACCACCTGTCAGAAAGCATTTAATCCGTTTTGTGTTCATCTTGTTCTCCTTGCAAAACTTTTCTGATGCAGTTCTCGACAAGTATGAAATCTTTGAATGACATATTCATTTCACAATTATGAAAATGTTTCCCGATTTCATTTACAATTAATTTATAGATTCGAAACTTGGTTTTTCCCGAAAGTTCATCCGGTTCCATAGGTTTAGTGTTTTGAAGTTCTTCCGCATCGCTGGCAACTGTTTTAATAACATCTTTATCAGGCACTTTTATAGAATCAATAGCTTTAACGATGTCTGGCGTGTTTTCTGGATAAATCCCTAAGTACCCACTATCCATATCTCTGAAAAAATCTTCTGTGCTTACATCAGGATTGCAAAACGGAAGTATAGAATACATTTCAGAATATTTCTTACGTTCTTCATCATTAAATGCATCCCAAGCTGAGATACCACTCTTTTTAGCGAATTTATCACATATTTCTGGCGTGGGAGCCATAAATGGAACGTAAAATGTCTTTTCACCAAGGCCACAAATAAACCCCCTATTAACTCCATTATCTATGATCTTTCCGCACGCACAATCATAACAAGTACTCATACGTTCACCATAAACTCTTTCTTGCAGTTGCTACCCTTACATTTATACGGCATCCGATAAATCTTTGTGGTTGGGAAAATCTTTAAGGCTTTCTTTCCACAAAACGGACAAATCACCCATTTTGTACCATTTTCCATTTTAATTTGTGCTGAGCCGTCCCATGGTTCGGGTATATTCATATATTCAGAGAAGTCTACTCCCTCTGATTCAAGTGCTGTTTTAATGCTCATTTACCGTTGTCCTTTCTGATCAATGTCAAAATCGTCAAATAATTGTCCCCGATGTAATCTGCTTTCCATGTTTTAGAAAGATTTCCCGTTTTGTTGTATATGACGGTCGTATTCCCTGCCAGAAGCAAGCGTCTGTCTGGATAGAACCGAGTCGGAATGTTCATTCGGTGGCATTCGCCCTCGATATTGTATGTGGTGTCAAGAAAATCAATGTCTGAACCTGAATAAATAATTCTCATCAGCTCAGCCCATGAACCTTTCTCAGATTCGCATATCGGTCAACAAGTACGTCCAACGTAGTCTGAAGCTGATTAATCGTGATGCAATCAGACTGGTGCCGTTCACTGTACCATTGATTACTATGCTCCGTATCAGATTGAGAAGATATCAGTGGTGGTTGCGTCTCCCAAACGTCTTTCATAACTTCTCTGGTTTTCAACTCTTCTATATATGCCATAACAGTCAAATTGGCTTTTTCGAGTTTTTCTTTGAGTTCTTTGTTTTTTGCTACAAGTCTTTTATTTTCCTTTTCCAATTCCAAATTTTTTTTGCTTTCAACACCGTTCACCTGAAATTCCTCCCGCTAAATTTTTGTAAAAATTTCCATGTTGTAGTTATCTCGAATATAATCCACGCATTCAGACAGTTTCTTTTTTAGAAATTGATCTTTTGCAATGTCTGGATGCAAGATATATAACATACAACTGTTTTCTTTTCCGTCTTTATGAAATTTCTTCCAGTCAAAAGTCATTATGAACAATGGAATCCTTGTGAGATTTTTTGTCTTGTATCTTATATAGAGATTGAATATCTTTTTGAACACGAATATCCCTCCTATCTGATCGAACTTAAAATAATTTTATTCTTGCACTGTGGACAAACAATGTATTTTTGCTTGTACCCGAATCCAGATGGCATATTTGTAGCAAAATGCTTCTCTATATTTTCTTCTTTAACATCTTCTTTTTCATCGTACTGCAACAATGCTCCGCATTTTACACATTTTATTTTTTTAATGTTCCAGGAACTAAAATTTTAATCATTTTTTTCTCTTTCCTCCCTGTGCTTCATCTGGCATTCAATCATCTTCGCTATATTCTCACGTTCCTGTTTTATTCCATGTCCCTGACGGAACAACTTACATTCGAGGATGTTTCCACATCTGGAACACTCGTCTTTAATTTCTTTTCCTGCTATTTGCATTATTCGTCCCCACAATAAATTAAAAGGTGTTTGGCAATTTGTTTAAGTTCACTTTTTCCGTATAACCGGATTCCGCTTTTTAATCCGCGATCAATCAACCAGTTTGCTACCTTTATAGGGTCTATGGGCGGTTCATTTTCCAGCTCTTTTATAATAAAGCCGCCACTATTCATAAGTTCAGACAAATCACTCATGATTGTTCTCCTCCCAACATTCATAACTATCATCCATGCATCTAAAGTCTGCGCAATGTTCACTGTCACCATTACAGCAGATACTTTCGCATACTGCGTACCATTTACACGTGCAACAATATTTACATCCTTTTGTGTCTAATTAAAAAAGTCCAGTGTGCCGACTTGAACGGCATAAATCTCCCAACGAGAAACACTGGAACCGAACGAAGTAAGAGAAAAATTCCAATGATTGCAATTCATTGGAATCGGAAAGGCAGAAATCGAACCTGCGGCACATAGCTTACAATGCCATTGCTCTACCACTGAGCTACATTCCGTACCGCCTGTAACGGTCAGTTCTCCGAAAAGAAACTGGGTTGATTCCCGCATCATATGCTTTTCGGACCGGCCTCCAGTCAACAGGATAAGCAATAACCTTTTCCCATGGGTGTTTGAGCATAGTCGCAAGTAGTTTCTGTTCTTCCATTGATATCATTGGTTTCTGCACAACTGCTTCTATGCAAATTCAGCTGAATCATAGACCGTCTGCAAGCAAACAGCATAATTCTAACCGAATTAAAGCGGAACGCCCGGAATCGAACCGGAGACCAGAGCGCGACTCTGTCAGTTTGCCACTAGCGTACATTCCACATAACCCGGAAACCCCGGGTTAGCAATATGTTTATCGTGTTATGCTTTCCACTAGGCAATTTCCTGCAGCTTGGACTATCGTATTTTTGCCAACCTGACGGCTTTTTGGTAACCGTGGTATGCTCCACGGAGTTGTTTCGAAATTGGATATTTACGTCTTTATAGACAACGACAAAACCTTTTGATGTCTCTTAAAAACTTCCTGTCCTCAACGTGCACCTATTGACGACAATTTAACTCAGAGACTGTGCCGAACGGGGAATTATCTTCATCGAACAGGCTGTGCCGTTACACACCTTTCATAAAAATAATCCACATACACTCATTCAGCAGTTTTTTCTGTCCATAAAACGGATAGACAGCATATGGAAGAAATGGAAACTACAGGACTCGAACCTGTGACTTGTCGGTTATGAGCCGACCGTTCTGCCAACTGAACTAAGTTTCCTGAGCAGAGGGCTATTGCAGTTCAAGAGTAACTTCCTCTGCTGTTGCGATTCTTGCCCTCGCAGTCGCAACAAAGGGTCTAAATGCTGTTCTGCATAAGCAGAGTCCATCCGGGGCATTTGAAGCCCCTTTAATCATCCCCGTTGGGATAGATGGAACCAATTCGGAGGGGAACTATATCATGGCTAAACAATATAGTCCGACTGGGCTAGCGGGATTCGAACCCGCGAATACAGCAGTCAAAGTGCTGTGCCTTACCACTTGGCGATAGCCCATTATTTGTCCGGGATTTTACCCGGACTCGTAATAGAGTGATATATTTTATAAAATTTTAGAAAGCATCATGTCTATATTTGTACCGTTAAGTCCGCGCCAGTTACTTTGCAATGGGCGGGAAAAGTTATTCTCCATTGAATTTCACCAACGCAGACCTAAGCTACTCTGGATGCCTCGACCTATCAGATTCAAAGGCTTTCCCTAACCTGAGAACGACAGGTTTCTGCTTTTCTTGTATTTTCACCCGTTCAATCAGTATGGTGAACAGGGAAATTTGTATTGTGAATGCTAACCACATTGGGTTCTCCTTATAATCTAAAAATCACAACTGCATTAACTGCGAAACATATTTCCATTAATATAAATACTGCCGTCGCTATTGGATTGCCTTTCTTTTCGGTTTCGTCCTGTGATATAAGGAATGCTAAAACCAATGTAAAAAATGCAATGTCCAACATGACTGCTACAAATTTTGCAAGAATCATTCTTTCTGTTCCTCTCCGATCATAAAATCAAGAATCTTACCGGCGGTTTCGTCTTCTGGCTCGAATGGCAGACCGCATGTACAGTACTTCTCAATTGCTGTTTTAAGGCTTGCTTTGAAACCATTGTAAACTTCTCCATGTGTCAGAAGTTCATTTCTCAAAACGGCTATTGCGTACGTAACAGTTACAGAGTTAGTATTGTTCATTCTTCAAGTCCTCCATTTCCTTTACGCTGATTCCGACTATCCCGGCGCTATCTTTGCTGTCTGTGGCTTTGAAGTGCGCTTTAGGATGCTGCGGGTACATAAACTCGAACATGAGGTAATTTGCTGCATCCACGAGATATTCTGTGTTTCCGGTGGAATTATATTTCTCAATACACCGTTCCATAGACGGGAGTGCCTGCACGTTCCCGGTTTTAAAATTCTTCCTGGCGGGACCGTATTTATGATAGCTTACCTCGACTCGATTCTTACGAAGTTCATCAAAGCGTTCACTGTATTCTTCTGACATATAAAAACCTCTTTTTTATTTTTTTGAGAAAAATTGAGTCGGCGTTTTTCCTATCTCCTTCGGAAATATTGTTCCAACGCTTCTCTGGTGATCTGCGATACGCTTTTGCCGGTTCGGTTCTTTTCGGCTATGAGCTTTCGTTCTAGCTGTCCTGTGAGACGGATTCTGATTGATTCGCCTTGAGAGTTATTCTTTTTCATAGGCAGTGTCCATCTTTACTGAAAGAATCGGCTTATCTCCGGTTTTTGCTAAAAGTGTGATGCCTTTGCCTTCTTTCCAAGGTGATGTGACTATCTGAATATTAGAAACGCCAGTTTCGCTACAGATATTCAGTAACTGTCTAGCAATATCCATCAGCCCTGACCGAAGATATCCATCGTTGTTTAATATTTTCTCCATCTTGTTCCTACCCTTCTGTGAATGTGAGTGATTATCATAAATCATTTATTGCTTTTAATTTCTGATTAGCAATTTCAACCTGAGAAGCAAGTACGCTAAGCGACACGTCTCTTATAAATGATTCTTCTAACGCCATGTTTTCTCTCTGAAACAACATCGGAGCTGTAAGCACATAAATTTCAATATTCAAATCACGGAGTCGTCTCCATGTTTCTTCGATTTCATCCTTGGTATTTCCAATATCATCAACTCCGCAAATAATCAAAGAATCACCATTTCTCATGTTTTCGCAAAGATGTTCGAAATTATTATTTTCATCTATTGAGTCATAAACAAATGTGTCAATTTCTTCGTTCAAAAGTATCTTTTTCTTTGCAGACAATGGAAACCAAATGCCTGACTCTTTTGCATATCCTATTTTCATATTTATACCTGCCTTTCTGATATCGCCTTGTTGTTTATGGCAGAGAAACCATTAAGGCTTATGGCTTGTCGTGTTGCAATCACTATCTCTGCCATGGGGAACTCTTTTTTGTTTTTTTTTGGAATTTTTAAGCCTTGCTGTTGGAGGAGGCTTTTTTAATTTTTCGGGAACTCGGAGTACTCACTCGGCGTGTGTTGGGGCTTATATAGACCCCCTCCCGGTATCCGTGCCGGACGCTACCAGGGAAGCCCGCCGCCCCATGGGTTCCCGCTTCCCTGGTTTAACGCTGACCTTTAATTGCCTGCGGCAGTAGTCAAGGGAATGTGTGAGAGCGGTTATTTATTCTGAACATATGTATCTATACGACAAACTTCAGTTTTCTTTATAGATTGGTGTACATATTAAACAAATACAGTCCTTTTATATTGTATATGTTATACAATTTACACTATTTAAGCTGTTTCCATGCTCTTTTGTCCGCCCTCTGCGTACTTCTTCAGGTCTCTGATCTATTACAGCTCCGGCTTTTCCATCTCTGGAAGCTCCAGCACCGCCCTGTGTTTATCTGCGATCTGCTGCGCTGTCTGGTGTGGTATGCCGTCCTGCTGTGTCGTCTGCACTGGCGCTGTCTCTGCCATGCCGTAAGCTGCTTTGGCGACAAATATCAAGTTGGCATTTGTGCCGGGCTGGTTGTTCAATCTATTGACTGTACAATTCTTGCAGATATCGAACCATTTTTTAACCGTGGTGCCATGCGATGAGCTTGTTCTATAGTCCCCACGCATCCAATCACTAAATGTTGACCGATTAATATTAACTAAAAAGCTAAATACTTCTAATGTTGGCAACACATTGTATTTGCTACATACCCTGACAAATATATTAAATATATTATCCAGCAACTCTATATCATCGTTACTTGGTTTCGGTATTCTATCTGCAATATAAAAAATCATATCAACAAAACTATCAGCAACAGTAGCTTTATACTCTTTCTGTGTATCAAATTCTTCTGGAGTTACTTGTAACACAGTGTTTATATATTCATCCACGAGCCTGTATATATCATTCTCATATACTTCTATTCCCTGTTCTGTCACTGTTGTATTACTCTTTTTCACTGTATCACCTCCAAAAAATCAAATAAAAAAAGACGACAAAAACACGTTTGCAGATACTTTTTCAGAACTCTTATTTGTTCCTTTTCTTTCCGTCTGCTACGGTTTTTAGTCGTCTAATAGTCTTAATTATCATTATTGCCTTTCGGCTTATTCAGTTGTTAATTCTGTTTTATCATACTTTTATATTACTTGTCAACAGTCTATTTAATTTTATTTTTACCGTTACATTACTCTTATTAACTCTATATATCTATACAGTACTGTATAGCATGTATATTAATAAACTCTAGGTCTTTAGAATCTTGGAGGGGATTATATAAACAGTTATTATATATTTATACACATTGTAATACGGTCATTTTCCGGCATATAACGCACAAAAAACCAGACCTTCCGGCACCTTGTCCGGCGTGATCTGGCCTGCTAAATTCATATTCTTTTCGCGCTCTGGCTGTCGCCCCCTCCTGAGTTCCGTCGCCTGTCGTTATTTTTATTTTATCCACATCGGTTTTAAAAATCAAGTCCCAAAATAAAAAAATTTTGCTTGACAACTTCGACAGTTTTATGATAAATGTATTTTAACAACTTCGGCGGCGGGGTTGTTCCCCCTCACTTATTACGCCGCCAGAATAAGAAAACAAAAGCCCCCGGGATTATCTCTCAGGGGCTTTATTGTTATATTTTAAAACGGTGATTCAATTGTGTAATTTCCATCTCCAAATTCTTCGTCGGCCCATTCCTTAGCCTCTGCATAACTTGGAAAATCCTGCGGCAGTTCATTCTCATCTTTTGGAAATACTATTCCAAAATCATTCATGATACATTCTCCTTTTAACTTAACCGAGCGTATGAAATAAAATTTTGTTCGGTTGTTTCGTCTACAAGTTCCGCCGGGATTCTCACCCAGTTCTCACCCAGAGAACTTATAAAATTCTCTTTCTGGGCTTCTGTGCCGCACAGCCAAGCTGCTGTGACTTTGGAACATCCGAAGTTTTCGGAATTGTTCCGCGCCACCTGTTTTAATTCAAATTCTTTCATTTTTCTCCTCCTAGTTAATCCCGGTAACCTTAATCCGGGTCTGTAAAATATCCTCCGCAGATTCCAAAATCTCAAAATCAACAATAAATTCCTCACCGTCCTGATATACTGCAATCGCCCCGGACTCCAATAATTCTTCGCCGTCCCCGTTCCCGTCCCAGAGCTGGCCGAAGAAATATTCTTTACCGGCTTCAATTGTATCCTCTGTTCCGAGGATATATGCCAATGTGTTTAATTTCATTTCTTTCCCTCCGTTCCGCCCCCTCCTGGGGCTGCGTGATTGGTTTTTTTAATTCATGATCGGGACGATTTCTCGCCCCTCTGGTTGTTTGTTTACCTGCAATTATTTGCTATTTTTACATCATAGCAATAATGTTTTCCGTATTTTTCAAAATATGCGTCTTTTAAATTCTCATCTGTCCCAAGCTCGAACGCTATATCATTGCAAATATATGCTGCAATATCAAGAGTATTTTTATAATATCCAACATCATTTTTGTTATATAACTTAAAACCAGCTTTTGCCAATGTGAACATGTAAATTTTTTCGCAAAAATCCAATTTACTTTTTGCAACTTCTTCGTTGTAAAATTTGTGAAGCACTAGAAAAGTAAATTCGTCTTCTTTGTCTTCATTAATTTCTTTTACGTTATGAGTGCCGTTTTGAATCCCTGTTTTATGTTGTAATGCTCTCTTTTTAATATTCGTGCTTTGCCCAACATACGCCATCATTTTTGTTCTGTTGACAACTGCATATATTCCAGCCTTATTATATTGTGGAATATAAAATTTTTCTAAGTTTGCCATACTGTAACCACTTCCTTTCTATGGTTACAGTATAATCTATTATCGTGTATTTGTCAATAGTCTATTATAATGTATTTTATTTACTTTTATATTCCATAATGTCAGCTGGTTGACAATTCAATAATTTGCATAATGAACAAATAACTTCACAAGTTACATTTTCATTCTTTGTTAGCTTCGCCACTGTATTAGAATGCAAACCATTGTTCTTTAACCACTGTTTATTAAGTTCTTTCTTTTTTAATACGTTCCATAGCTTAGAAAAGTCAATATATCCATTCTTTCCATAATCGGCCATTGTTTTTCACCTCCTTATTTATAGATATATGATAATAGATTTTTGGTATTTAGTCAATGTCTATTTTTATGTACTATTTGCACAAAAACAAGCTGTGTTATATAATCTATTTTCGTGTATCTTGTGTATTTACTTTTAGTCTATTATCGTGTATTATATAACCATCAACAGAGAACAAACAACCCGGACGCAGAGCCGGGAGAACGGAGCAAAAATGAGAAAATTTGTTTTGGTTTACCAGCTGAAAATTAATTATGAAATCACTTCAAAAGTGGTAGAAGCTCGCAGCGTTTCCAAAGCGTGGGAACGTCTGGAGGAGATCGAAACCCGGCGCATAATCGCCAGTATAAACGCGTGGGAGGTGTAAAGGATGAGATATAACATCTATCTGGGCCAGATCGAAAAAGCCCGCACAAAAAGAAAATTAGAAAAGCTTCTGGAACTGATCGGGAACGACTTCACCGGGATTAACTCCCGGCAATATGAAGAATTAAGATTCTTGATTCTTTATAAAATGTCAGCATAAAAAAAGGACTCCGAAAAGCCCGGAGCCCTAGATATAATTATTAAAATACCAGCAAGAAAATAATATCACAAAAAAGGAGAAAATACAATGAAAAATAAATATTTAAACAAATTAAACTGGGTGGTGTTTACAATGATCGACCGCAGTACACAGGACGACAAGAAAAGTAAAATAAGCGTTGCAGGCGCTTTTAGTTACCCATGCAACGCGGAAGACTTTATAAAAACTCTTCCGACTGAACATAAGTGGTACATGCTCGACACTGACCGCCTGGAACGGTTCGAAGAATTTTATAATTATGTACAAGACATCAACAAGCAATATGGGGATTACGCAATATTCCATATTAATGACGGCGGTTTTACCGTTGATGAATTAAATTGTTTTCGCTCTATCCTTGATCTTTGGACAGATGCGAAAATCAAATAATTTCCTCCGGCGGCGGTCAAGCCGTAGCCCCAACGCAACCGCCGGACTTCAAAAATAAAAAGAGAGGTAAATAAACTATGAAAAATACAATGTTTTTAACTCCTGAGCAGGAGCAGGCAAGAAAAGAAAAAGAACAGGCAATTGAAAGTCTGAAATATAACTCAATGTGCTACGGCTGTAAAGAGTTCTGCGCAGATTGTGGCGGAACCACTGAAAAGCTGTGGAGCGGCTGCATTTGGTACGAAAAAACCGATTTTCCGAGCGTTTACGCTCTGGCGGCATATGTCCCGGAACTGATCAAAAATGAGGATTTTTCCTCTTTTGATGAGTTTCTGGAAGAGCTGAGAAACAACCGCGCCGGCGTTGTCGACTGGCTCGAATCCCGGGCACGCGGCGAACACTTCAAAAATGAAGTACTGACCGATAAATATATTGCAGCTTGCAAAAAGATTCTTGAAATTTTAAAGGAGGCGTAGCAGCTATGACGCAGAAAGAATTAAAAGAAATGTACATGAATATTATTAAAACAGAGGTCTGGGAAGATGAGTACATGCAAAATTTTGCAAAGAAAAATTGTGCTTATGTGGTTCAATTTTCAAACGGAGATATCGCAGATATTGAAAAACCATCTATAAAAAAGGACTTTTGTTTTGGTGCTGGCTCTTATGGTACTTGCACCAACGAAGAAATGAAAGACGCCGAAAACATGGCAGCATTAGCCCGGAAAAGTGAACAATATTTTAAAGAACAAAATCTAAAAAAGATTGATTCTGATATAGAGGATCTCAAAAAATGTTTGAGCGGTTATGAATACGAGTGTTATACATATACTCATTATATGGGGCAACCAGACAACAGCAAATTAAAGGCTTTTACGGTGGTAAGAGCCGGATATAATCCAGAATTTACCCCGATGCGTTGGATTAATTGCAAGGATATAAAAAAGCTGGGTGCGGACGATATCCAGAAAATTATTGACGGCTTTAAAGAAGTCAGAAAAGCATTTGAAAAACGGATTGACACATATTTGAAAAGATACGGAACAACAAAAGTAAATTCTTGGTCGTATATCTGCGATTAACAGGCCGGCAAGCGTACCGGGGAGCATTTCCCCGGCGGCCTTTTAAAATAAAATCAGGAGGATTAAAAACATGAAAAAATTAACATTAGTAGAATACGGATGCACGGGAACAGGCTACAGAAACGGCTCAGACGTGCCAAATTGCAGAGTTCGTGCGGAATTTGACACGCTGGACGGTCTGCACGTTGTTGCGGATTTTGGTGGCTACCAGAGACGCGACGCAAATAAAAAAGGGTGCCCAGTGGTGCAACTTAACGCGTTACATGTCGACGGCACATATTACGACGCTGAGGGTTGCGGACGCTCTTACGAATATAGACTTGCACAAACGGGGTTTGACTTTACCCGCTTTGATTTCACAAGAGCCGGAATTTTGGCATTTGTAAACGAGGTAACCGGGAAAAACTATACGGAAATCGAGTTTGCAAAAAGGATTTAGTTTTCAGGCGTAACGGTTCCCACCGGGTTCGATTCCCGGAAACGCCTTTTATAACCCGGCTCCCATGGGTAAAGGGAAGGAAGAATATTATGTGGAATGTTTTAAAAGAGATAGACAATTTTGTGCTTGTTGAAAGTCCAATAGATCCTGGCTTTTATGCTTTTGGCGACAAATGTCATTTATATGATGTATGGGGATTCCCTGTTAATCAATGTGGCAACGTTTCAGAAATAACGGAGAAATTAAAATGGCGAATGAAAAATATTGATTTCGACAATAAAAAAAATATCAAAATCGAAAAAAGTTTTTTAAAAACATTAGAATGTTTGGAGGGTTATAAAAATGATAAATAAGATTATAAAACCAACACCAAAGCAGACTATCGCGGCCATAAAAAGCCGCGATTTTTCCGAAGTTGATAAAATAAAAGAAACAGCAACCCAAGCCGCCACAGATGTTTTTCTTGCGGTCGCTTCCGGCTCCGTCCCGCTGATCTGGTACGACTTGCCGCCGGTGCGGTGTCAGTCTGGGGCGGTGTCTTTTATGCGGTATGCGCTGCATAAATCCACGAAAAAACCGGGATATTTACAACTTTCCTGTATGGAGATCAAAAACGGCTGCATGATTCCAACATCAGACCGTCAATACAATATCGCTGACGGCGGCTTTTCTGAGTTCTTCCGGGACTTGCCCGGGGTCACAAATATAAACTGTTTAGAGCAGTAAAGCGCTGCTCTTTTTCTGGTGTCCTGCATCCGCTCCGGGCGGCGGTGGTTCGTGACCTGTGCCTGGACTTCTCCGGGGGCTTGTTCTCCGGCGTGATGCGCATTGATAATTATATATAGCTGTATCAGCTCCTATTTGACGTTTTAACGGCTTTTAGCGCGATTCCGGTGTATTTTATCACAAGTATATAAAACCGCCTTAAATCTTCAAATATCGAGTTAATAACAGGGATTGACGGCAGAGCATAACGGGGTTATTATTATTTTGTATAGTTGCGCGGACGCTTTGCCTGGTCTGGTCTTTATACTTCCGGACTGCGCGAAGCTATGCGGGCTTTGTTTGTGATCGCTCCGGCGGTCTTATTTCTGTACGCTTTAAGGCGTTTTGTTTGGGGGAGCTATGCCTTAAATACTTCTATAACGCCGTATTTGACTTTTTAAGCGTGCTTTATGTGCTTTCTGTATATTTTACCACGGTTGCACGAAAAACGTTTTTAAACGTGTTTTACAATGTTATATTGGAATTGGTTTTGACTCTAGCTGTGTCTGGCGCTGGTTCGGTACTTCCGCAGCTGTTCCCGGTCCGCTCCCGGGTTATCCCCGGCGGGCTGTGTTGTTTGACTCTGGTTTTGTTAGATCATGCCGGGCGGCGGGGTTTCATAGGTTCCCGGTGGCGGTCTGTTCCTGATCGGCCGGAGGTTCACGGGACAGCCCCGGGAGGGACAAAAGCGCCAAGAAAATGTACGACAAGTTGGAAACAGCATCAAAACCGGAACGGTTTGAACTGGGAAAATCTGAAAAAAATCGCAGAAATCTGGAACTAATTCAGACCTGCGACTTTTTTATTTTGTGCATTTTGTATATAAATTTCTATAACGTACCTCGGCGTGATGTAAATTTTTATTTCATCACATTCAATTTGTCTTTTCCAGTGGTATTCTTTCTTCTTGCAATATCAGAAATCTTACTCCTACGTCTTTTCTGCCGACTTGTTTCCTTACTCCTGCGCTTCGCTGATTCCCTGCTGATGGTTCCCATGCCTACTCCTTTCTGAACGCTTCTTTCATGTTCTGGCTTCGTGAATTGAGGTTTATAATTGGCACATTCACATTAAGCTCATCCGGCACGATGCCTACGATCACAACTTTAGTTGGTTCAATCGCTTCCAACATTTCCTTGAAGTTCTCGCAAAATTCCATTCTGGCAGATTTCGACCGTACTCTGCCGTTCGTGCAACACGATACCACACTCCTATGTGGCGTACCATCGAATATCCACGGCATATCCTTCAGGCTGATGATATTGACCGACGGAATGATATTAACGCCCATCATGTTCCAGTAATACCCCAGTGCACGATTACGGTACAGGTTGTAAATATTCAAAGCCGTCGGCATCCCGTGCGCAATTGTGAAGTCCGGACTACAGACTGAATGAAAGCATTTCAGATGTTCGATGTACTGATCTGGTTGATTCCAGACCTGCAAGAAACTTTTATCGTCGATATAGAAATTCACGGTCAGGTCCTTATGCCCTTTCAGGGTTCTGGACTTCGAAGATACGAAATCTATTCCCTTACTCGGCACGACATCCGATTTTGGCAACATCGGCACCTGAAACTGGCCGTCAAGTTCTGCACCGGTTATCAGATATTCTTTCATCACATCATATGCGGTATGTATCACAACACCACCTCCATACAACCATATTAACATAATTTAGGTAACAAAAAAAGACCGCATTTCTGCCGTCTACATTGGTTTTACCTGCGTCTCACACACAAGTTTTCCTCCTATGGTTTTAATTCGAATATTTGTTCTTGTTCCTTACCTGTTCCCTAGCCTGTTCCCTCGAACTTTTAAACACCTCTAAAAAGCACAAAAAACCTTGATTTTACAAGGTTTTCGTTAGCAGCCAGTACGGGAATCGAACGTATCTTTAAACTGCTATCTTTCCTATAAAACCAATGCTTCTAACTTTTTACAGGGTGTTCCTTTTTGTTCCCTGGCTGTTCCCTCTCAAAAAATCTATCTTGATACTACCATAAATTCATCTATGCTGTCCATGATTTTTTGTTTCTTCTTGAGGTCCTTTCGGTCTCTGTGATAATAATTCTCGGAGCACGAAATATTTGTGTGGCCCATCTGTGATGTGACCATCTGATTATCTATACTGTGATCGAGTAGTATCGTACAATATGTCTTTCGTATTTTGTGCGGTGATTTTTGAATACAGCCAGTTTTCTTGCACACTGTTCTTAACCGGTTCCTGAACGAATAAGTATTTAATCGCTTTCCATCTTTAGAAAATATATATTCGCAGAATGTCGACATATTTCTAAGTTTCTGCAATATCCATATACACCCCTGAGGAACCACTACATTTCTTACGCCTGCTTCTGTTTTCGGAAAGTCTTTCACTTCAAAAATACCTTTATGGTTTTCAAAGTGCCTTACTTCCGTTCTTCTGACTTTAATCGTACTGATATGTGGTAGCCAGTCATTCCATTTCAAAGCGCATAGCTCCCCAACTCTCAGACCAGTTACGAACATAAGCATAATGCCAAGATTTATTATATCCTGATTATCTTTTAAGTAATCAATCATCCTGTCCATTTCAGCATCATTAAATACTTCTTCTGAATCTTCTTTGATATTTCTTTTGAAAGATTTATCGGTGACATCCAAGTCATAGAATAATTCCTGCACGTTCCAATCAATCAGCTTGTTGCGCTTCGCCCATTTCAGGGTACCTCTGGTAATTGTCTTAAGATTGCAGAAAGCTTTTGCGGTTAGATTGTGTTCACTGATCTGTTCTTCCAGGAAGTTGCTAATATCCTCTGACTCAATGTTTTTAATTCTGCGTTCGCCCATGGTTCCAAAAAAACGGTTAAAGTCCTGCTGATATCTCTGATAAGTTTGTATTGAAATCTTATTCAAATCAACCTTGCGCTGCGCCCATTCCTCGAACACACTCCTGATTTTTGGGTTCTCTGCTTTCTCACGGTGCGTCTTTACGATCAAGTCCTCTAAATCCTGCTTAGACCGACGTTTGAACATCTTCCGCTGTCCGGTTTCATCGTAAGTCATGCGGATTTTCCAGTAACCGTCCGATGCTTTCCACATGCTGTCCCTGTATTCTTTTAAAATTTCTTCCCTTTTATTCATTTCAATTTGCTCTTGTATGTGAGACAAATTGATGATACCATTCTCAATTGCATATTTCAAGTCGTCATTATTCATAAAAAAATAAGGAGGAACCGGGATATCCTTTCGCTGGCCAGCGGCTCCTCGTTCCTCCTTTCTTTCACACATAATCAAAAATATTCATCTGTCCTTCCGGCATATCATCTTCGAGATTGAAGAATTTGCAGGCAATAAAATTTCCGCGCCAGTCCCGATCGCCGCCGTACATCAGACATTTTCCCCTCTTTCCGTCCCTATAGAATCTACATTCAGAACATTTATGCTGATATGCTGTTCCCCCGGAACGTTTATACATTTCGCTTATTGTTCTCATTTCTTTTCCTTTCAAAGGTTTAAATTCTCAAAGCTGCTCTTCTTTTTTCTCCTGTTCTTCTTTTAAAAATCCCTTTCATTACACATTCCGTCGGTAGGCATCCTCTCATGTGATCATTGATAAGGATGTAATCGCAAGTTCCATATGATAACCCTCCAGAATTATTCTTTGAAAAATAATCACAATGCTTACATTGCTTTTCTTTTAAATTCTGAATTTCTCTGAAAGACATTTCGCCCCATGGTTTAACAGCTATTTTCACTCTCTTTACCTCGCATTCCTTGTACCATCTTCATTTTCAAATGTTGTGCTATATGTTCTCTGACAGATTCCTCTGGAAATGGGATTTCAAGCGACCGCTCCAGAATCCTGTTGGTGATTCTCTCGTCATACTTCAGTTCTGATATCTGACAGTTGCTCGTGAATATAGTGATTTTCCTGTCGACATACCGCCCGTTGATAATGCTATAGAATCTTTCGTTAATCCATTCTTTTCCAGAATCAGCACCGAAGTCGTCAATGATAAGGATTTCTGTTCTGGACAAATCCTCTATCAACTTTCCTTCCGTATTCCCTTTGTCTCCCCATGTATTCTTGATCTCATCAAGAATCCTGAGGGATGTGGTGAACTTTACTGGCTTCTGGTATTTCTTCATAATTTCATTCGCCAAGCTGCATACTGTTTTAGTTTTGCCAGAACCTTTTGTGTTTGAGAAAAGATATAATCCTATTCCTTTCTCCTGCATATCAGGAAGATTTTTAAACCAGTAATTTACCGCCTGAGCCGCCTGAGAAAATACTTTTCGGCTCTCGGTGTTCAAATATACACTTGACTTCAAATCGTTGAAATTTGAGCCTTTAAACACGTTTGGAAGCTCTGCAAATTTCAATTGATTTTCAAGGATTATTCTTTTTCTGATTCCGCAAGGGCATTCCTCGCAATAGGGAATACCGCTTGCATCTCTTACCCATCTCCACCCGCTGTCCCCACATTCAGGGCATTCAAGCGAACGGGGTGTCTGATTCTTCTCCGTTCCATTCTCCAAGTGGGACAAGTGGTTCGACATTTCTTTGAGCTGCGTCAGTTCCATTTCGCATATCCTCCCTGTTGTGGTATTTGTTTTCGAGTATCTTTAAGAAGTTGTTCGGTTTCACGAACCATTCAAAATTTATTGCAAAATCTGTTTTCTTTCCTAGAAGAAAATCGCTTTTTCGCACATTTTCCAGTGCTTGCATTACCTTATCCATGCCATATTCTCGGATTCTTGCTTTCAGCATTTGAGTTCGCCTTGCTGTCATTCTTGCGATCGGCTGAATCCCGAACTGCTGAAGCTTGTTCCATTCATCAACAACTTTCTGAACATCTCCGGGCTTGACTAAATCTTTTTCGCAAGAAATCTGCTCTGGAATCTCCGGCATACGTTCTTCCTCTGATAATTCTTTCTGGCGTTTTCTATGCTCTGCGACCCGTTTTCTGGTCTGCTCTCTGATTTTTTCAAGCCCGTCAATGTTCTGATGTTCTTCCCATCCGGGAATTGAAAGTAATGTTCCATCTCTGGTTATCATGCCGAACTTTTCAAGAATTGTAAGCGCAAGTTCAATCACACTTTCATCAAAGTCCAGCTCGTCAGCTAGCATTTTATTTGTATATGGAATATTCTCTGTCAGAAAAATAATCCCGTTTGAATTACAACGCCCTGCCATCGTCAGGAGCATCATCCAGATCAGCACAATATTATTTCCCTCTGGAAGTTTTCTGATATGCCGGATTTTCTTGTTGTCAAACATATCAATTTCTAATCGAATCCAACTCACCTTTGTCATTTAGCCACCTTCCCGTCTGGTAAGGACATTTCCGCCCTTACCACATTGATTTTCGGATGAATTTCTCCATTAAAGAGTCCATCCAGCTTTTTGTGTGATTTTCACAGCTATCATCTTCCTCTATCAGGACACCTTTGCGATCACACAGCCCGTTGTCGTTTTCAATACAAGTTTTGCATGTTTTATCTGCCATTTTCCTCACCCCAATCTAATTTCTGCCCACACCTGTTACAGTTACCACCATAGGCTGTATCATCATAGCTTAATTCTTTTAATGCTTCTTCTGGTTTCATATTAATCCTCCTAATGATTATTTTTCTTGTGGAAATCGTAATCAATAAACAGCGTTTTCTTTTTACCACATTTCTTACATACTAATTCGGTTTCCCCATCTCTGCACCAATGCCATTGAATTTCGTAAATGTGCGGTTTGCAGAGACACTTGATTTTGCAACCATTCTTTCGCCATCTGTTGAATTTGTTGATTATTGTGCAGAATAATCTGTAAATAATAGTAGCAACTACACACATTCCCACTGCCATAAAAATTTCTTTTATCACTTCAATCATTCTTCTTTATCTCCTCTTACAATTAGTCCTCCACAATACGGACAAAATATATAATCCAGTCGGTTAAGCGGCTTTCCACGGCTACACCATGCTTTTACGGGCCATGATTTATAGTAGTCTGGCATAGAACTATAATCATCTTCGCTCAGCACTTCCATTTTTACAATTTTCCCGTGCTTTGAATATTCTATTCGCGCATCTTCTTTCCCGTCAGAATATCCATTAATGTATGCACTGTTCAGCTGATATTCAATGGATTTGACAGTGCTATCTAAATACTTATAAGCCATTCTTCATCTCCTCCAACTTCTTCTCTATCGGATTAAAAATATTTTTATCCTCGTTTGGTTTTATACTTTGCGTATTTTGATTCTCCAATACAACCTTCGTATAATTTTCGCAAAGCAGAGCCAAGACCATTCTCCATGTCTTCGTCTACTTGTTTTGCTGTATCAGAAGCATTGCCTAAAATATCAGTTGCTTCAAACACATAGTTTCTTACCATGCTTAATTCTCTATCCGTAAAATAAATGTTTCTTCCCATTTTGTGCCTCCTTAAAATTAAATTTAATTTCTGGATTCCTCCAACTTCTTCTCAGCTTCTTCACGGGTGAGAAATACTGTTTTACCAAACTCTGCCGCTGGCAAATATTCATATGGACTATTCCAATCAGTGATACACTTAATTGCAATTTCATAACTATCAATTACAAATTCCGTTGCTACAACTTCCATTATGATTTCGTCTGATATTACATCTACAAAATTATCTTCAAGATCTATTCCGTAAAAATGATATAGTTTATCTTTAAGTTTACACGGTAATCTCACAAGCAAGCCCTGTTCTTCTAAGTCTTCATAATCAGCAAGTTTGGTAAGAATTTTATCTGCGAACGGTTTTAACAATCCATCCGTAATTTCTTCCTTTGCAACTCCTGTACCATCAACATTTCTTTCTCTTTCTGTTAATCTCTCCATCTACTTCACCTCTTATCGCTTACTTTTTATCGCTCGTTTTCATCGCTTGTTTCTGTAATTTCTCTTAAGCAGGCATTCCAACCAACCGCAATAATATCTTTTTGTGATTCTACATTGTCATTTGGAACGATATACTCTTTTTTCTCTGGTAATGGCTTCAATGGACACCAATCAGGTCTTGATTTGCTTTCGCAATCATAATGTTCTTCTGTCATCAGAATTACATCATAATCTAAACAGCCAGCTAATTCACAATAACCCACATATTCAAGTTCGCCGCAGTATGAAATTCCGAACGGGCAATCATAGCAATTTTCTGGTGTATCTATCACTAACGCTGATTTACTCATATGTTTCACTTCCTCTCAGCATCAGGCTCAAAGTATTATACCCCGGACAAGTTCTGACTCCGTTTCTGGAATCTCTTAACAGGACGCAGTACGGATATAATGCCATGACCTCGTAGACGTGTTCTGTAGCATCCTCGCCGCGCTAGTCGATGTATTTGAAACACTTTCCCGGTCTAAGAAAATATCTTGCGCATACATACGCTTTAGTTCCGAATCTCATACTTGCAC